>SKES01001227.1_pt1 | contig 16062 bp, 13 predicted proteins | sample 4826851 | NCBI WGS metagenome assembly SKES01 (sample SAMN11008803, study PRJNA524170) | human gut metagenome | biome: Human fecal sample; material: Feces; isolation source: fecal sample from pouch patient p52 | host: Homo sapiens | place: Israel: Tel-Aviv | collected 2016-09-04 | reverse complement strand
ATTATGACGGAATGATGGATCTGATGGTTGCCGGAAGATCACAAAGAAAGATCTTAGATTCCATACCATTTTACAGGGAGAACAAGTTGGTGCAGGAAGCCCTGAAACGTGTAGAACAATATATCGAAGAAAAGCCTCTGAATGTAGAGAAAACCAGACAAAAAGAAGAAAAAGGAGAGATACAGAAAACCAAATCTCAAAAAAGAAGGGAGGATATGAGCTTATGAGAAAAGTAACATTTGAAGAAGATGAATTGGCGGTTGTGGCTGTTTTCCAGGAAAACACAAGAAAAGATACGATAGATATTTTGAAGGATATCTTAGAGGCATTGGAAGAAACGAAAGAAGATCCATTGGAAGACGATCTGCTGGAAACGATTGCATCTGCAATCAGTAAGTTGCAAATGATCGAAGATAAATATTATTATTCCCTGGATCTGAATCGTTATCTGAATAACCTGGAGGATGATGCTTATGAAGAATGATCAATTTGCAGTTTACCGAGTAGACCGTCATTCGGATGGGAGAGAACTTTGGCACCTTTCCTATCAGGAAGCGATAAGCAGGAAACTTGCGATACGGATTGAACATTACCGGCAGATGGATATCAGACCATTATTGCCGGGGGAGAGTGCGATTGCTTTATGGAAACGTATGAAAGAGTCCTGTGAAGTCAGTGATGTGCTTGTACTGAATCAGAAGGGGGAAATCCATTGTTATTATGTTAATGAAGACTATCCACAGCTTTTATCAGGGTTCATCCGATTAAACCCGTCAGGTACATTGGTCACGTTGGATACGGAAAATTATCGCATTAGTGGAAAGCCGGGAAACTGGATGGCTACGGATGATATCATCATTGATGGAAAACAGTTTTATCTCATGGAGCATCAGAAATATCACAGGCAGGTTGCCTATATCATCTTAGACAGCTATGGGAAGATGATCATGGAGGAATGTCGGAATGGATTCGATGAAAAAACCAAACAGAAACTCCATGAGCTTATGAAAACACCGGAACAAAGGGAACAGGAACATCAAAAATATAAAGAAAGGCTGGAACATTATCAGAAATTTTTTGAGAATGGGACTTATGAGAGAAGTTGGGAATCCGGAACAGAAGGAAATTATAATATGGTGGATGGCCAGGTAAACAATCTGAACAGTGCAGAAGAGAAAAAGGTGGAAAGAAAGCCAGCACAGAGACCAGAACAATCCTCAAAAAAGAAATCAAAGAAAAGAGAGTCGGTGATTAAGAGATTACGGGAAAAACAGATTGCAATCGCCGTGAAATCTGGGAAAACGGTACCGAGGTATTTGGAGCAGGATATGGAAAGGAGGAGAGGATAAATGCTATAAAACTGTTAAAGTATGAGAAAGAAACGATTATCCTGACAAATGAAGAAGATCAATATTATAGTGTCTATATATTTAATCAGAGATTACAGAAACGATTACAGAATTTTACGGAGAAGTATCCGAAGTGATGTTATCTAAGAAACACAAATTTAGAAAGCATCAGACTATATTCAGATAGCGCGTAAAGAGAAAATGGATGACTTATAAAATAGGATTTAAGAGAAAAAAGCCTCATAGTCATGAGGGAAAATAAAAGTAAAAAGTGTTCTGTGATAAAGTATAAAGGCTTGGAGGAGTGTCTCTTCTGAGCCTTTTCAATTTAAAAAGTATGCCATAAAATCACCCTCTTATAGTATGCACTATAACACTATTTAGTAAATACGTAAAAAGTTTTTTGTCAAGTTTTTTACCATCAAAAAAAGCCAGCATTTATGCCAGCTAATGAGAATCTATATGAAAAAAGTCCAAAATAATATAGTGCTAAATCCTAAAGACGGGTATTCTTCGATCTTCCATCCGGAAAAGTAAAGAGAGGCACCTTCTTTCGTAAATGTTACAAATGTTTGTTTGGTCACTTTCATTATACAACAATATCGAATTCGAGGAGTATTTGGTTTGTGTAAAATCACGAACACGCCCGTTTGTAGTTACTAAAATAAGCAGTAATTTAAAAAATATGCATAATAATTGAAAAAAATATTGCGAAAATAAAGTTAATATGTTACTGTCAACTTATAATAAGCACTTAGATATTGTGTGATATGACAGATGTGTCATTTGAAGCACATGGATTTAGAATGAATGTCATGATATTTGCGATAACACAAAAGCTAATAACGAATTAAATTGATTTTATATATGCTCTTTTGGTCATAGTAGACGTTTTTATAAGTTTGAGTTTATATTTCGCAAAAATTAGGCAAAATGTGTTGTTTGGTATTGTCATCAAAGTGCATCATACCAATGCAAAAGTATTTAGAAAAAGTAAAAATTGTCTATTCAAATCTAACATAGGAGGTTTTTGATGACGGAAAGATCTTTTGTTTTATTAAAGCCAGATGCGATGTCCGATGTTCGAATTCAACAATATATTTTTTATTCTTTAGACAAATATAATTTGTCTATTATTTCTAAGACGTCCATATCATTGAAACCAGATGATATAACGACTTTATGGGAATTTACACTCAGAGATCCTATATGTAAGAGAATTCTAGAATTACATTTAACTAATAAAGTCTTGCATCTAATGGTTGTTGAAGGAGAAGATGCTCTATCAAAGGTTTGTAAAATAAAGTTAGAAACAAGAAAATTATATGCGAAATCTTTTTTTTCAAATTGTCTTCATGCTCCTAAAAATAAACAAGAATATAATCGTGACATTAATTATTTATTTTACGGAACATGTTCTAAGATAAAAACAGAATTAATTGGTGATACATCAAAATTTTTGAAATTTCATAAATTAGATGATAATGATTATTGTCAGTGTGCAGATCAGATATATGCCTATTATAAAAACAACCCCATGCCAATGTCATCAATTGAAAACAATACTTCTGATAAAAAGTATTTGTTATATTTACACGATGACACCATTCACGAATTAGTTTATGTTGTTGCTGCTATATATGAATTTGTTCCTGGTCTTACAGTATTTGACTCGTATTTAATCTGTATGCTTGCTGAACTTAGAGAGACTACACTTTTAATGTGTTCAAATGATAATAAAAATATAGAAAAAATTTTCAATCAATTACTCAAAGCTGGAATTAAAGTTAGTATATGTGAAAATGAAAATGCTCTTGTATAACATGCACTGCCTTGCATTTAAGTGAGCTCTCTTAAAGTTTCACGACAGTTATATTAAAGTAGTAGCAACTTTTAACCACAAAACAAGACTAATATTATTATTCAATAAAAATAATAGGATATAAGGGGGCATGAAAAATGGATGAAATAATTTTCAAAAGAAGAAGAATGCGCGAAATTATAAATGATGATGCAACAAAACAAATTATATCATCTTTACAATTACCTAGTAATAGTAAATGCTTAGAGCTGGGTGCGGGTATAGGGTCTATTGCAGCATATTTATCTGTTGTGTTTCCACAAGGGAAGGTTCATGCGGTAGATTTGAATCAACAAAATGTGGATGAAATAAATAGTAGGTATATACATCAAACAAATCTTGAAACTTATTTAGCCGATGTTCATAGTCTAAATTTAAAAAAGGAAAAATATGATCTAATTCACGCAAGATTTTTGTTTGAGCATATAGTGGATTGGAAAGACGTTGTAATACAACTATGTGAAAATAATTTAAACACAGGTGGTGTAGTTCTTTTTGAAGATGCAGTTTATTCGGAAACAATTGGATATATTGGAAGTGAAATATATAGTCATGTAATGACAATTTATAGTAAATCAGTAAGTGAAGATAAAGAAAAATGGAGTTGTGCATTACAAACCGCCAAGGTACTTAATCAATGTGGACTAATAGATATTCATTCAGTTGGTAACATGCAGATATTTTCTGGAAAAACAATCACATCTGAATACTTTAAAAATTGCTTTATCGAGAACGCTAAAAAATTAAATAATTTAGGGATTTCTGAAGATGAGTTGGAATCTGTGATTCAAGAGTTAGATAAAGAAGATAAATATTTTTCTGGTCCCTTTGTTATTCATTCATATGGAAGAAAAAAAGCAAGTATAGAGAAAAAGTGGAATTCACATCAAAATCAAAATGCATATCCTACTATAAGGCTAGTATTAGTAGATTGTGATGGCTGTTTGACTGATGGTGGAATGTATTATACGGAAGCGGGGGATGAGTTGAAAAAATTTAATACACGCGATGGAATAGGCGTTTCAATGTTAAGAGAGCATGGTGTATTAACAGGTATAATAACAGGAGAGAACGTAAAATTGATTGAAATGCGAGCTAAAAAACTTGAATTTGATATATTAGAAATGAATTGCATCAACAAGAAAACTGTTATTCAGAAAATATGTGATACTTATAATATTCGATTAGAAAATGTTGCATTTATTGGCGATGATATAAATGATTTAGAAGCACTATCAATAGTCGGATTAAGCTGTTGCCCGGCAGATGCAACGGAACGAGTAAAAATGATTTCATCCTACATTACCAAATCAAAGGGAGGGGAAGGAGTACTTCGAGAAGTTGCGGAATTTATTCTAAAAATTAATACTTCAAATTCATAGAACAAAAGATGGATACTAATTAATAATACGGCCGGATATAAATAAATTCCTCTAGAGTGTGCTTGGAAATTGTTTTCTGTGAGATTTGCATTACAGTTTAATAGAGAAAAATGATAGGTATGTATTGTTATGTAAAAATATATAGTGTGAGTTGTGTACAAAAATAAGTAGTAACGCGAGGGCGTTTCGCCCATTGAAGCGGAAAGATAAGTTTTGCTTGGGAAAGGAGATTAATATGTTTTTTCGTATGGATAAGAAAATTGCAAATATAGGTGGAGGTGTGTATACGGGATTGGTTGTCGCATATGGTCTTGATAATAAAACCGCATGTTTTCGATCTGCTGAATTATTGAAAAGTGAGGTGGAGAGTGCATATGAGAGTTTGAAAGAACGGGATGTAAAGAGTATTGATATTCTGAACATATATCGCAATGCGATGAAAGAAATGGGAATTAATTCTACAAAGTTCCCTTGTTCTATAGAGGCAATTTTAACCCGTATTTCTAAAAAAGGAGAGTTTCCTTCTACGACACCCGTTGTTAATTTAAGTAACTATATTTCAATTAAATATAAGGTTCCTGTTGGTATACATGACATTGATAGCATGGCTGATGATTTATGTGTTCGTTTGGCGACTTTGAATGACTGCGAGAGTGCGGAAAATCAATTTGATGGAGATAAACTTGTTGAGGGAGAACCTGTATATGCAACAGGTACATCAGTTCGTACTAGGCGTTGGTTGTGGAGACAGACAGAATCAGGGCGCATTGATGAGAAATCCACTAACTTTATTTTCCTTATAGATGGATTTAATAGTAATAAGGAAGTCATAGACGCCGCTTGTAATGAACTAGTTACTTTGCTGAAGGAGATATTTAATATTGATTCGGAAGTAGGAAAGATATCTTCTGAGGAGACTGAGTTTAGATTTGGTGCAATGACTGAAGAAGAAGAGTATATTGAAAATCAGATTGCTATTATGCTTAAGGGGGTTGTACAACATACCGCAGTTTCCCAGATACGTGAAAAATTGAACAAAGCAAGAAAGGAAAATAGATCACTTAGAGTTAAGCTTGGTCTGGATCCTTCTGCGCCGGATATTCATATTGGTCATTCTGTTGTATTACGCAAAATTCGACAATTGCAAGATATGGGGCATATCGCTATTATTATTATAGGCGATTATACTGGTATGATTGGTGATCCTACTGGAAAATCTAAGACTAGAAAGCAACTGTCTAGGGAAGATGTTGAGAAAAATGCTAATACTTATATGGAGCAGATTTTCAAAATTATCGATCGTAATAAGACTGAGATATACTATAATAGTGATTGGCTAAGTAAAATGACTTTTAGCGATGTTATTGAATTGGCGGCAAAGTGTACTGTGGCACGTATGTTGGAGAGAGACGATTTCAATAATCGTTACACTAATCATTTGCCGTTGTCAATTCATGAGTTCTTTTATCCCCTGATGCAGGCATACGATTCTGTTGCTGTAAAGGCAGATATTGAACTTGGAGGCACTGATCAGACCTTTAATATTCTGATGGGGAGGAATATACAGAGGGATTATGGTCAGGATCCTCAGCTGACGTTGTTCATGCCATTACTAGAAGGTATTGATGGTGTTGAAAAGATGAGTAAGAGTTTGGGCAATTATATAGGTATCAGTGAACCCGCAGAGGTGATTTTCGAAAAAGTTATGAAGATTCCAGATACTTTGATTATCAAGTATTATAATCTTTGTACGGATGTACATCCCAATGAGATTAGACGACTGCAGTTTATGCTTGATAATGGAACTAACCCTCGTGATATTAAGATGTTGCTGGCGCATGAAATTACAGAATTGTATGCTGGTCAAGAGGCTGCCAATCATGCTGAGGATCGTTTTAAGGCTGTATATCAATTGAATAAGATGCCTAAAGATGCACCTATACTGGAAATATTATCAACCGGAGAAGCCTGTGACGGTGAGCAGCTTGTTGCTGCATTAGTTCAGGGAGGGTATTATAAATCGAAAGGAGAAGTGCGGCGTGTGTTTGCGCAGGGTGGCGCGCAGATAGATGGTGAGAAAGTAACAGATACAAAGACCATAAAAATCAAATCAGATACTGCTGAATTAAGGATGGGTAAAGTTAGATTTTTTAGGATTATTCGTCGGTGAGACGATGTTAGTTCTTACCTTTGAATGTAGGTATTTAATTATATGTTAGTGTAATGACTTTATGATATTTAGTTAATGGGACAGTTCCCTGTAAGTCTATAAGGGAAATAGAACTTTTGACGTGTACGGTCTCTATCATGAGATTTTTCATCACAATTTATAGAAAGACCTGCCTCGCAGACTGGAGTTCATATAGGAAGAAGCTACGTATTTTTGATATTCCGTTTATTTAGAGCAATGATACATTCGCTTTCGTAGAGTGCCTTTATCTAATTGTAGATATTTTTGACATCATAAACTTTATCTGAAAGGAAAGTACATTCTGTGATTGGGAGAAAAGAAGGTGTATCAGCGAGAATGTCGAGTGAAACAGTAGAATCACAAACTTCGGCTGTTGTAGTTATTTCAAAAATAGGAAAAACGGAAATGTAGTTCACAAGGACATGATTTTGTAGCCCCAATAGAATTCATATTTTTCTCGTTGGGTTGATTGGATACAGTATGTACACCGAGTCTGCAGTCAGCATCTGCTTTAGGCTGATGCTCAAGCTTGAAATTGTTTGGCAGAAAAGATTTTGGATTATTCTGTGAAGTATTAGCAGCAACAGGAGTGGAGTCCGGATCTATAAAGGAAGTGTTAATGATACCTTTATCAGCAAGCAACAGTACCTGTGATTTCATGATAGAGGAAAGCAAATCATTGTCGATGTTTTTCAGGAACCGGTTAAAAGTCCAATAAGACGGAAGCGAAAGTGATATATCAAAACAACAATAATGAGCAATCATAAGGTTATTGTTGAGATAGTTAACGAGATTAGAGATCATGGAAAAGCCTTCACATTTCATAAGGATGAAGGAACAGATTATGGCATGGTTTGAAAAGGCTTTCCGTCTAGTCTTAGGGAATTCTAGAACGCGGGATAAATCAAGATTCAGAAAAAGAGAATCATAGAGCTTTGCAATTGGTTGTGAAGCAAAAAGACGGATGTCTTTCAAAATTTCTTGACGATAGATAACAATCAGCTCCTTTCAGGTGTTATTAATTTAGATAACTTAAGTATACCATTGGGGGCTGATTGTTTCTAAAAATTTGGAATGATAAAGAGGTTTGACATGCTTCGCAAAACCGCATAAATACTAGATATGTAGGGTTTTGCTCATGGCTATATTAGAGAATACGAGGGGGAGAACGAATAGAGGTATTCCATTAATAGATTGAAGTATGAGAAAGAGAATTTCTGAAAAGTGGCAAGAGGGCGGTGAGTGTGGAAAGCGTTCACAGTTGTCTAGATGCAATGTTTTGAGGAGAAGTAAAGCGAACATTGAATGAACGGAGAACGGATAGCCAAAAACTAGAAGACTATTAGAAAATGGAATTTGAATCGTCTAAAAAATGATGGAGTTGTTAAAACCAGTTTGTGATAAGTTTGTGTTTGATTTAGCATCTTGAAGAAACTTTATTCCATAAAAAATGTTATTATAATATTAATAAATATTATCTGTATCGCGTTGTTACATGGTAGGTTTTCAGGAAAAAAGGGAGAGAAGTGTAGATGTATAAAGGAAGAATTAATAAGAATCATCCTACATACGTGGTCGCTGAGATCGGAAACAATCATCAGGGGAGTTTGGAGACTGCTTTAAGAATGGTTAAGGTTGCAAAGGAATATTGTGGAGTTAGTGCAGTTAAATTTCAAAAAAGAGATAATGACAGCCTATTCACCGAAATATTTTCTAAAATGCCATATGCAAGTGGTAATAGTTTTGGAGTGACTTATGGAGAACATCGTAAAGCTTTGGAACTCAGCAAATCAGATTTTTGTGAAATTCGGGATTTTTGTCGAGAACTAAATGTGGATTTGATTGTTACGCCTTTCGATCAGAAGAGTGTAGAGCTTTTGGATTCTATAGATATTCGAAATTATAAGATAGCTTCGTCAGATATTGATAACATTCCGCTGATTGAATATGCATCTCAAAAGGCGGATTTACTGATTCTGTCAACCGGGTGTGCATCTCTTGAAGATGTGGATTTGGCTTATGAGACAGCTCTCAAACATCAGAGTCGTATTGGATTGTTGCATTGTATCTGTAAGTACCCTCCAGAAGTAACGGAATGCAATCTTCTAAGCATTCCTGTTTTAGCAGAACGGTATAAGGATGCCGTTGTTGGCTATTCTGGACATGATATTGGGCTCGAAGCCTCTGGAATCGCACGGGTTTTAGGTGCCGATATTATTGAGAAACATTTTACACTTGATAAAAATTTGCCAGGCAGTGATCATAAGATTTCTTTGGATTTACATGAAATGAAGAGGTTAGTCGATTTGCTGGAGAGGGTTGATTTCATGTTGGGAAAGCCTGAGAAGAGACGGTATGATTTTGAAAAAAGCGCAAAGACAAAACTAGGAAAAAGTTTGTATGCAAGTAGAGATATTCGTAAGGGGACAAGGTTGACAGAAAAGGATATCTGTGTGAAATCTCCAGTAAGTTATATTTCTCCAGCTAATTTTAGATCTCTTATTGGTCGTACTGTATTGAGGGACATGAGTACTGATGAACCTTTTCGATGGGAGGAGATAGAATAGATGAGAAATTTATTTGATTTAGATAATAATATTGTCATCATAACTGGTGGTAATGGCCAAATTGGTCAGGAGTTTTCGAGGATTTTAATTGAGTATGGTGCTAGAGTTGTAATTTTTGATTTGAAGATTGATCAAGACTTTCTGATGAAGTATGAGAATCTCTATTATTATAATGTGGATATTACCAACCGAAAGCAGATACAGGATGCTTTAGCACAAGTGAAAAGAGAAGTCGGAATTCCTACTGCGTTGATTAATAATGCGGCACTAGATTTTCCACCGAACTCTACTGGTGATGCCACAGGACCTTTTGAAAAAATTTCAGAAGAAAGTTATGACAAAATAATGGAAGTTAATGTTAAGGGTATTTTTCTGTGCTGTCAAGTTATAGGTTCGGAGATGGCACGGAATGAAAAAGGAAGTATTGTAAATATGTGTTCTGTTTATGGTATGCTGTCACCGCATCCCGAAATCTATGACTATAAAAATGTAGACGGTAAAGAATGGAATAAGTCTTGCTTGTATTCTATTTCTAAAGCAACACTGCTGAATTTATCTAGATATTTGGCTGTATATTGGGCTAAAAAGAAAGTACGCGTGAATTGTCTCACCCCTTCTGGGGTATTTAATCATCAGGATTCTAGATTTTTGAAAAACTATAGTAAAAGTATTCCTATAGGACGTATGGCAGAAGTAAATGAACTAGATGGAGCGATTATCTATTTGGTATCGGATGCATCTACTTACTATACCGGTAATAATTTGGTCGTTGACGGCGGTTGGACTGCGTGGTAATAAAATGAGATGTTGTTGGAAATTGAAGAACATGGAGCGAGGATAGAGATTATGGTAAACAATGAATTAATGAAGGAAATTGCATATTCTTGCAGAAAGCGAATTGTGAAACTAGGTATGAAGGGATGCTTCGTTGGCTCTGCTCTTTCATGTATTGACATAATCACATATTTATATTATTCCGGGCGGGTGTCTGTAGATAATAAGAAGGGCTACTTTCTTTTATCTAAAGGCCATGCTGTGCCGGCACAATATGCTGTAATAGAGAGCTTGGGGGATCTTGATGAAAGCAGGTTCGATAAGTTTAATTCAGTAGAAGACGATATGTACCTACATCCTAATGCAAAGATTCCTGGAATTAATATCCATAGCGGTTCTTTGGGGCATGGGATTGCCATTGCAGCGGGAATTGCTTTGGATTTAAAACAAAGAGGAGATTCGAGATTTGTCTATGTCATGGTTGGTGATGGGGAACTAAATGAGGGAAGCAATTGGGAGGCAATGTTGATAGCTAATGCAAAGAAGCTGTCTAATCTTTGCGTTATAGTTGACCGCAATCATTTTCAAGCCAATTTTCTTACTGAAGAATTAATTCCGTTAGAACCGCTTGAAGCAAAGTTTGAAAGTTTTGGGGCAAATGTCGTTAGTTTTAATGGCCATGATTTCCATGTGATGGATGCTACATTTGAAAAATTCAGCAAAGATACGAATTCATTGAATATATTTATCGCTGAAACAGTTCGTGGAAAGGGAATACCGTCTATTGAAGGAAAATGGGAACAATGGTACATGGAGTATGACGAAATTCAGTACGAGAAGCTGATTAATGAATTGGCAGAGAATAAGGGGTGAATTGGATGAAGCATTATGGGAACACTCTAAAAGAATTGATTTTGGAAGACAATAACTATTATGTGCTCACAGCGGAGAACATGGGACCAATTTATTATATTATTGACGATATTAGGGACAATTATCTAGATGTTGGCATCGCAGAACAAACCATGGTTGGAATTGCTACTGGTCTAGCCATTAGAGGTCGTATACCGGTGATTCACGCTATGGCAAGCTTTTTATTGATGAGAGCCTTTGAGTTTATTCGTACTGATATTGGATATGGAAAATTGAATGTGAAGTTAGTGGGAACTGCTGCAGGACTCTTGTCTGAAAAGAATGGAGTTACCCATCAATGTGTGGAGGATATTGCCTTGATGCGTTGTATTCCCGATATGCATATATATGCTCCGGCAGATGACGACGATATGAATAAGATGGAACGCGTAATTATGAAAGAGGATAATGCCTGTTACTTACGATATAATGATTTCCTTTCTGATTACAATCACGAGCCTTTTTCTATAGGCAAAGCGGAAATCATTGGTGATGGGAGAGATTATGCTATTATAACTTATGGAATTATGTTTTCTACGGCGATGAAAGTAAAAGAAATACTAGAAACATCAGGTAAGACGGTAATACTAGTTAATTTGAGATCTATTGTTCCATGGGATGAACAGGGGATTATTAGTGCTATTAAAAATGTAGGTAAGATTGTTGTTATTGAGGATCATCTGTCATATGGTGGAGTTAGTACAATGTTAAGCGAACTTATCGTTCAACAGAAAATCACTGGAATGTTTTATACGTTTAATCTTCATGGATATTTTAAACCGGGATCTTTGGTAGATATTCTAGATTACGAAAAGTTATCTGCTGAATATATTTATGATAGTATTGCTGGATCATAAAGGAGTAAGTTGGTATGAAAAATTTTGATGAACATTTTCTTAATGAAGATGATGGGAATTTTAAGGCAGTAGTCGATCAGATTGATTATATTCATCTCTTGTTGTCAGATCGGATGTCGAGCGGATTTTCATATTTCGGAGAACCACAGTTTGATGCGGAAAAGTTAAAGGATTTTGAGAATATTCCGCTTTATGGACGTGAAACCAATATGATCATGCGTGGTTTGGCAGATACACTCACTGGACAGTTAAGGTGGAATGCAAATTCCGTTCTACATAATATTAATCCACCTGCATCCATAGAGGCCATGGTTGCAGCCTGCATTGCTAACATCTACAATCCTAATCCTTTGTGGGATTTTGTCAGTTCGGGATCTCAGGAGATGGAAAAACAAATTGTTCGACAAATGAGTCGCCTAGTAGGATGGAATGAAGAAAAGGCAGATGGAGTTTTTACCTTTGGTGGCAAAGGGTGTTTGACTTATGCGGTAAAGTTAGGGTTGAATCGTTCTGTACCTAAGAATTCTCTTTGTGGCCTTGTATCTGCTGTGGAAAGAGAACCCGTTGTTATTTCATCTGAGGAGTCCCATTATTCTTTAGATACTGTTTGTTCTTTATTAGGAATTGGAACTGCAAATAGCATTCGAGTTCCTACAGATGAATACGGAGCTATTAAGGTCTGCGAGTTTGCATCTGTGTATAACAAGTTGGTGGATGAAGGTAGTCCCATTGCGGCGATTATTGTTAATGGTGGTAATACTTTAAATAATAGTTCTGATGATTTGGAAAAGATGTTACCTATTATTACAGCTAGAGAAGGGGATTTGGGATATCGTCCGTATATACATTATGATATGGTCATCACTTGGGCGTGGCTCTTTTTTCAGCAGTATGATGATAAAATGAATAAGTTAGGAATCGAAGCAGATGTTTTGGCAAGGATTCGAAAACTATCCGATTTAGTTGGTGCTTGTCGTCATGCGGACTCTGTGGGAATAGATTTTCACAAAACTGGGTTCGCTCCGTATATTTCTAGTTTGTTTGTAGCACGTAATGGAGCTATGCTACATTCTATTTTTAGATCATCCATACAGAGATTGGAACGTAAGGACTATGGAAATAATTTCCTTCAACACCATACTATCGAGCATTCTCGCGCTTCTGGATCAATTTTTTCTGCGTGGGCTGCATTGCAGGGAATTGGTGTGGAAGGTTTTCAATATTATATTGCTAATTTGATGACCGTTGCAGCAACTTTCCGAAGAGTATTATCTAAGCAGGAATTTGAATGCCTCAATCCCTTCTCCTTGTCATTTGCAGGAGCTTTTTTCCCGGTTTACCGTGAATTGTCACTTGATAAGGTGAAAGTCATGACTTCCACTGAACAAGTCAATAATTATGTGTATCGGTTATTTGAATTTTTTTATAAAGGGAATCATGAATACAGTAAGTATGTGCTGGGATTTTTACCACAGTGCTGCAAAAGCCAGTTTGGTGAACCCATAAGCGGACTACGGATATTTCCGATGTCTACTTCTATTACCCCTAAAAAGGCTGAGAAGATCAGTAAGGAGCTTGGGGAAATGAAAGCTGTATTCGATGAAAACTATGAGTTTTGCAACATGGAGATTATTAAATCTAAGCCGATCCATGTACCAAAATAAGGAGTAAATGTGGAGAATTATCAAATTGAAAAATATATATTGTACTTTCGCTTACTTACTAAAGAGGTAAAAGATGAGGTTTTTCTGGCATGTATTCGCAATGATGCAAGGCATTATTATCCATTAACAGGCATAGATGCAGAGGCAGTTGTTAAATGTGTGAAAGAGAAGACAAAGGAATTTCAAGCAGTAGATATCCTTATCTGCAAAGAGTCTTTTGTGGATGTCTATATTCGTGTTCGGAATTATATAGAAAATCGGTATCAGACATTTCCTGATTTTGTACGAGCGGAGTTTGTAAATTATTTGTTACGAATTAATAATATCTGCCCCATATTGAATTATGCTTTTGATAGATGGTACTATTCTGCTGATGCTTCTGATCCTCAGCATATTATTGAACTGGCTGAATTGAGTGTTACATACCTTTATCGAATTATTCCTTTAGAGAAAGCAATAATTAATAATTCTTGGGGAAAAGGGGCATATGGGATACTTGCAAGGACTCAAGAAAGAGTTGTGGAAAAAATTCCGATGAATTATGCCGCTTTTTTGTTTGCTAATGAGGAGGAATGGAAAAATTTTCAAATCTTAAAGCATACAGAACTTGCAAAGAGTATTCCTCTTCCTATAGCATTTGATACACACTTGAAGAAAATAGTTCGGGAATACATCCCAGGGATGACAGGACATGAATTATTGGTGCAAGATCAGATGGATGAGAATAAAATTAATTCCCTGAAAGAGATAATTTCTCGTATTCAGCATGTACAAGCTACTTACGGAATTCGACTAGATATTCATCCGGCAAATTTTGTATGGAGCGAAGAGAAGGTTCAATGGTTTTTAGTTGATTTGGGATCAGTTCCTCATATTGGATCTGATTACTATCCGAAGTCATTTGACACATATTATGAAAAAATATGGAAGGAAAGACTTGAGCGCATGAAAAATTATCCCATTCGATCAGTTGAATTGTAAATAAACGTTTCCTGTATACTTCAAATCAAAGAGTTGATGTAAAAAAATACTTTTAGTAAATTTTAGATTGTTACAATCTATTGTACTGACACGTTCATTATTTAAGAAAAGATCTTATATAAATTTGGAGAACTTTTGAAGTGCGTTGCGTACACATTTTTGGAGATGATGAACAGAATTGTTTTGATGTGGTCAGCGCTAGCGAAAATGGTAAGAGCTTTTTTATGTTGTGTGTCCAGCGAAGTTGGATTACACTTGCCAGTGCAAGTTCGGTCGCGGTAATCGCTAGTGAGCCGTGTAGCTAAACCAGGTGCGTTGCAGTAATGCAGGGTGCTAAGCGGGTGGATAAAGTAACCTTGTATAATGCCCATGGACATTGGATCCTTTCGGTTGATGGAATTTTGGCGAGGACATTATACCAGAAAAGGGAAGGCAATGCTCTTTTTATTTGCAACTTCCCATAAAATCAAGGGTTTTAATGAATTTAAACAATAAAAAAGAGGTAGTTTTTGACACTACCTGACTAAATAGGGAGGCAAAAATATGAATACTAACGGATTAAAAAATGTAATTTTATATTTAGCAAGAAATTGTTACAATGAAAAATATCCCTGTCCATCTTTAAATTGGTCTGATTTTCAAGAAGATGTATTACTTGAAGAAGTGAACAAGCAGAAATTACTTCCTTTAGTTTACCAAAAATTTACTACTGAAGATATTCCCTTTTTGCGTCATGCTTCTAAAATTCTTGAAGCTAATGATTGGCGTTGCCAACACTCTTTGATTATATTAAATGAATTGGTAGAAGCATTCACGGCAAATAATATTGAATTCGTTGTCTTGAAAGGTATTCCGCTTTCTATACAAATATATGGCAATCATTTGGCAAGAAACACCAGTGATATTGATCTTCTTGTAAGAGAGGCTGATATAGAAAAGGCTGACTTAGTTCTACGTAATTTACATTTTGAACAATTTAATAATTATAATGAGAGCCAAATCTTTGAAAAGCCTTTATATAAGTATGCTGGTTGCCATGAATATTTTCCATACCGTAAATGTATTAGCGATAAATTTATTGAAGTTGAACTTGCTAGATATCTCCATTGGATAAAGGATCCTGAAATGATAGAAAGGCTGTTCCAATACAAAGAGCTTATTAATTTCAATGGAATAACTATCCCTACTTTATCTTCTTCTGCATTATTGGCTCAAATGATTGAGAATATTTATGAAAACGCTGAAAGCATGTTTAATATTATTTTTGGCGGAACAACTTTATCAAATTATGTAGATTTTATGAATTATATCAAAGTGAGAAATATTTCAGCTGAAGATATTGCACATGCTATCCAAGAATTTCATATTGAGGAAATTGCGAAAGTTGTATTGGAATATTTAAAGGAGATTTTTTATCTTGATAGCGAAATATTTGAATCAGTTCAAAACCATCTTGATTATGTTGCCGGAAATAATATTATCCCTCGAATATTAAATCATTCACATGGTGTGAACTATTATTTG
>SKES01001211.1_pt1 | contig 16231 bp, 26 predicted proteins | sample 4826851 | NCBI WGS metagenome assembly SKES01 (sample SAMN11008803, study PRJNA524170) | human gut metagenome | biome: Human fecal sample; material: Feces; isolation source: fecal sample from pouch patient p52 | host: Homo sapiens | place: Israel: Tel-Aviv | collected 2016-09-04 | reverse complement strand
ATCAATAATAAAACAAACAGGAAAACAAACATATGCATTAGTTGGGTTAACAAGAAATGATAATAACATAATAATACAGACAGGAACAGAACAAGAAATGAAAACACAATTATATAATATATATAATAATATATATAAAAATAAGAAAACAATGCAGATATTTAATGCCTTTTAAAACAAGGAGAAAACAATGGATATAAAACATAGAAAGGAAAACAAGGAATGGAACAGTTAGAGATTATTTATAAACCAATAAAACAATTAAAACCTTATAAGAAGAATGCAAAGAAACATCCGAAAGAACAGGTAGAGAAAATTGCCAATAGCATTAAAGAGTTTGGATTTACTCAGCCAGTGATTGTGGATAAAGATAATTGTGTTGTTGCGGGGCATGGTCGTATTCTAGGAGCAAAGAAAGCAGGTATGAAAGAAGTGCCTACTGTTGCATTAGAAAACCTTACAGAGGAGCAAATAAAAGCTTATAGGTTAGTAGACAACAAATTGAATGAATCGGAATGGGAAGAAGGATTGTTAAAAGATTCTTTGGAAGAGATATTTGAAATGGACATGGAAATGTTCGGATTCTCTATGGATGTATTAGAAGATGAAACAATCGAAGTAGAGCCAGAAGTAAAGTTCACAGAAATCTTAAATGAAGAGAATAATTACATTGTGTTAAAGTTCAACAACAAGATTGATTGGCTAAATGCTATGGGATTGTTTGGTATTGAGAAAACAAAAGCATATCCTACAAGGAAAGAAGGAAACAAAAAGACATTTGGTATGCGAGCAGGAGTAGGAAGAGTGCTAGACGGGCAGAAAGCGTTAGAAAGGATGACAGGGAATGAAGTATAAGGGAAAAGAAATTATTGTTGCTTGTCCGTCTTATAAGCGTTATAAAGTGGAAACATTAGCGTACATTCCATTCTGTAAAGTATATGTTTCACCAGAAGAATATGAAGCATATTTAGAGTTCAACCCAAAACATCAAGAAAACATTGTGGAGTGTCCGAAAGGCGTACAAGGAAATCTGTGCAGAGTTCGTAATTATATACTTGACACAGAGTTTGAAAATGGTGCAGACATTGTGTTATTGATTGATGATGATTTAAGAGCCATAGAACATTTTGAAATGTCAGAGGATGGAACATATGCATATGAAAAAGTAAAAGTAAAATCAGATGAATTATTAGATTTTATATATAGGTATTCTTTGTTGTGCCACGATTGGGGGTTCAAGTTTTGGGGATTGAATTGTAATAGTGATACAATGTCCTATCGGCAGTATTCCCCATTTAGCACTACGTCGTACATAGGTGGACCTTTCCAGTGTTTTTTAAAAGGGAATGAATTAAGATATGATGAAAGATTACCATTGAAAGAAGATTATGACATGACATTACAGAACATGAATCTGTATAGAGGGGCATTACGATTGAATAAATACCATTATGTTTGTAGGCAGTCAGAACAAAAAGGCGGCTGTGCTATGTACCGTAATATGGAGAGGGAAAAGGAACAGTTTGAATTGTTGCGACAGAAATGGGGAAGTAACATAGTAAGACTGGACACATCAAACAAAGGACGAAGCAAAAAGAACAGAAAGTATATAGACTACAATCCGATTATCAAGATACCGATTAAGGGAATCTAACAAGAGGGGCAGAACATCGTTTCTGTCTTTTTTAATTTATTTAAAAATATTTATTAAAACATATTGACAATATAATATATTATGTTATAATGGAATCATCAAGAGGGAAACATAAAAGATAAAGGAGAAACAAACAAGATGGTAAATATTACAGGAGCAATAATCAATACTGAAAACAATTTTATTATATTACAGGGAGAGTTTGGAGAGCGTTTTGAGTTTGACATGAATGAGTATAGAACACTTCCACAGTGGGCAGGGAAACAATTTGAAAAATTACATTTCACGAAACAGATTGGAAGTTGTATGTTTTTTGAATAAAAGTAGTTGACAAACATAAAACATTATGTTAGTATATAAGTAAGTTAAGAGAGAACAAACGAGATAAAGGAGAACAAAAATTATGTTAAAAGAAATTAAAACAACACTTAAAAATGGAGTAAAGAAAACATATATCACAGAAACAGAACAGTTTCTTATGAAGAAGCAGGATGGATGGGATATGATAGGGTTTACAGAAGTTGGGAAAAAGAGAAACAAGTGGATTCCGATTGGAGCGAATGTTACAGAGATTGTGATTTGTGAAGCAGAAACAGGTAGAAGAATTGAAACAATTAATTGTGAAGAATACAATAGATAAGGAGGACAATATGAACGAGTTAAAAGGTTTAAGACAGTACAAGAAGTATTATGTTGAAAAGTATGATGAAAAAATAAGGTCATGTGTGCAACAGTTGTTAGCAGAAAGGAGGAGAGCAAGACATCACTTATGTTGTGCAATGGATAGTTTTGAGAATGCACTGGACGAAATATTTGAAGAAACATGTAGTATAGAAGAAGCAGTTGGTTATTATATTAAAACATATGAGGATGGTGCTTATAAAGTTTGGGAGAGAAGACAGCCGTTAGGATTGACAAAAGAACAAAACAAACATGTTGGTGATGTGTTAAAACAACTATACGAAGAACAAGAAGTGATAACATACAGTATCACAGAAGAAGCATACAAAGAGTATCAGAAACTAAAACAAAAGGAACAACCAAGGCAACCAGTATCCGGTATAAGGGACAACAAACAACATTGTCCATCATGTAATTATGTTGTGAATGATGGAGTACCAAAACAAAGGTATTGTGATGGATGTGGTCAGAGGTTGAAATAAAGGAGAGGGACAGATGGATGAGAAGAAAGTTAGAGAAGCGATAAAAATAATTAAATCAAATTATCCGACAAGTGGATATTCTATGTTATGTGAAGCATTAGACATAGCAATCGAAGCATTGGAAAAGCAGTTAGCAATAAAACCAAAAGAGGTTGTTGGTGGGATATACAGAGAGTTTTATGAATGCAAAAATTGCGGCAGTGAAATAGAGCCTCTCGACATTTATGAAGATTATTGCAAATGGTGTGGACAGAGGCTTGATTGGACGGAAAGCTAGACAAGAGTTGAGTAATTGAGTTAAAAGTTGAGTTTATTGTAAGAAAGGAAAGGTGGAAAAATGAAAATAGAACAAAGAATTGATTATATGATTCAGTGTTTGATAATGGCTAAAGAAGAAGCAAGAAAGTTGAAAGAATATGATGAATATTATCATCATAGAGGAAGCAATGAGTATAGTGAGTATTTAAAGTCGCATAGGAAGCCGAATAAGGCATTTTTAAAGGATAACCTAAGAAATGTAGGCAGGGAATGTTTTAATCTGTCTAACGGGCTTTTAAGTGGGTTGTGTGATGTGAATGAAAAGACATGCAATGATTGCCAATGGTATTATATGAATGGTGGAACGTGTACGAAAAGAACAATGTGTACATGTGACCAGTTTATAAGTTATAAGTGGGAGAAAACAGACAGCAGTATTGATGAAATTTAATATAATACTATTGACAAATAATATTAAAAGTAGTATTATATTAATATAAAATAATAAACAAACAAGAAAGGAACAAAACAATGAAAGAAAACAAAACACAGATGGAGAGTAAAACAGAAAACAAGGACATCCTTAAAGAGGTGCTTAACAAGTTGGAAAGAATTGAACATTGCCAAGGGTTGTTACTAAACGATATGAATGCATTGTTCTCAGTCATCATTAGTAAAGCGGATGAATATGACAAAGAAATTATCAAAACATTAAAAGCAGGATTGTTGGCAAATACATTATGCTCAGATGATATGATGATGACAATGATTGAGCGCAATGAAAAACAAAAGAGAGAAATGCAGGAGAAATATGGTGAAGAAGATTGTGTTGATTCTTTGCTTGACTTATTAGAATCATTATTGTAATAGAATTGACAAATAAAAATAAATATGCTATAGTATAGACAAGCAAAACAGATATGGTTCGGCAGTGTAAATGATATACATTATTAGCCACATATCTGTTTTGTGTATTTTAAGGGAAAGGAGAAAGAAGAAGTTGAAAGATGTAAAACAAAAACAAATACAGCCAGATGAAATGGCAGTTGTAACAATGGATTTGAAAAGGTCACAGTTTTTAGTGAAGAACTTTACGTCAGAGCAAATTGAAGTGTACCTCGGTGATAATGACAATTTTAGTATTATCGGATCGGGAAGTTGGGAAAGAGTATTTAACAACATAGATGATAAGAATGGAAACAGTGCAGAAGCAACAAATAAGATTAGTATTTTAGGAAAAGCCGCAGGAGTTGTGGAAGTGGCAAGCATTGACTTTTAGGAGGTGTCATAATGTTAGAAGATTATAAAAAATATTATTATGGCAGAATTGATATGACAATGCTAAACGATGAAAAAGTGTATGGAAGTCTAGGAATTAATTTGAAGAAGGTAACAACTATTGTGGAGGGGGTAGGGAGTTTAATGCTTCCAAACAGCTTAAAGGCGCCGTTGGAGAGGGTGGAACTGATTGGTAATAGTACGCAAGGCGAGAATCCAGCGCCGGATAATCCGCAGGAGATTAAAAGTGCAGGAAGGTTCGATGAAGCGAGCAGGAAATACTTGCTCGATGTGAAAGTGACTGGGAGAAATATTCTTAGCGATGTTGGAGACACATACAATGTTTTCGTTCCATGTCTTATTAAAGCAGGTACAACAGTTACACTAATAACAAATGGAGTGGAAAGTGCTGGTGGAAATATCAAGCTAATAAGAGAAAATAAAGAAATAATTTGGATGTCTATTGACGTCGGAAAAACAAAAACTACAAAAACCATTCCGGTAAATATTGTTGGTTTTATAAATGTTCTTAAACCGAAGGATGGATTAAAATATTGCTTAGTTATAGGCGATACCGATAACTACGAGCCTTACACTGAGCAAACCATGCAAATAGTCCTAGGCGAGCCGTTGAGAGGTATCAAAAGAATAACTGATGGTAAAAACGTGCAAGAAGCACTAAATTCAAGCGGAATTACAAGATGTTTCAAAGAAATCGAAATAACAAAAAATGCGAGAATTCTTACTCATTTAGGCAATTACGGAGCACCCGAAATAAATAGTATTTTAGCGCGCTATCCAGATGCCAGTCTAAAGAAAGCAGGAGCGGTACTTTGTGAAGAATTAAAGAATATTAATAATTGGGCAAAAGAAGAAGAATCAGTTTCTATGACGGAACAAGGAATTGATTTCCGTTTAAGCCGTGAAAGATTGGGTCTGGGAAGTGATACAACACCAGAAGAAAATAAGGTGGCAGTAATCAAATATCTTGAAAATCATCCGCTACATTGCATCGTAGAACTTAACGAACCTATTACAGAACCTCTCCCGGAATCCGTACAACAGCAATTACAAGCCTTACACAGCGAGAACGGAGTGACGCATGTATTTGTAGATTCCGGAGAAGTAGAAGCGGGAATAAAACTCACATACAGAAAGGAGAAGTAGAATGAACTACGCAAAAATTATGGAAAACGGAACTGTGAGAATCAGCTCCATCAAGAAAGAGGGCTACAAGCCACTCAAGGAAGAGAAACCGGAGGGATTTAGTAACCTAGTCTTTGTCGGCTATACCGAAACAGAAGAGAATGTAATTAAAGAATACGAAGCTGTCGATGACGGTATGAGCGCCTACGGAAAGTTACAAAAGGACTTAAAAGCAACACAGACAGCACAGGAAGTCACAGACCAAGCGGTGCAGGAGTTAATTCTCGCAACAATGAAAATGGGGGTGTAAATTATGGCACAGTTTTTAGCAAACAGGATTAAAGGTGGGCATTTGACAATCGGCGAGGTACCGGAGAGCTTAAAAGAGCAGGTGCAGGCACTTTTAAAGCAAATATAAAGTGAAACATACCACTACGGCATATCACAATATGCTGAGGTGGTTTTTTATTGCCCGAAAAGCTGATGGCATTTAAACTATGGCAATTTTCCCGATTGCAAGGGATATAAAACAGCACGTTGCACCGGGGACACCGGACATAAAAACAGCGCAATGAGAAAGGTAACGACATGGAATTTTTAAAAGAAATTTTTGGAGATGAACTGCATAAGCAAGTAAAAACGGCGTTGGATGCATACAACGGCGCAGAGGAACACAAAGACAAGCAGATTAAACTTGGAAACCTTGCAAGTGGCGAATATGTGAGCAGATTGAAATATGACGACTTGCAAGCATTATTTGACGGCAAGGGAAAAGAACTTGACAGTGCAAATACCTTAATCGAAGAACTAAAAAAAGGTACAAAAGGAAATGATGAACTGCAAGGCAAGGTAACAGCATATGAAACACAGGTGTCACAGTTACAAGAGCAATTAAGGCAGACAAAGCTTGAAAGTGCTGTAAAGGTGGCTCTTCTCGGTGCAAAAGCAACAGACATCGACTATATGATGTTCAAGCTAAAAGAAATCGGCGATCTTGAACTTGATGAAAAAGGGAATGTGAAAGGGATTGATGAAAAGATTTCAGATTTAAAAAAGCAATTTCCATTGCAATTTAAAGCGGAAGAAAATGGAAGTCATGAAGGAATCGTGATTGACGAAAACAGACTTCCAGAGAATCAGGACCACAATAAAGCACCACAAACACTTGCAGAAGCCTTGCAGATGCAATTTGAATCAAACAAATAGAAAGGTTAAAAAGGTGAAAAAATATGCCAATGACACTAAATGACATGAAAGCGGGAATGTCCGACAAAGTAGCTGAACAGGTAGTTGATACATTTCTGAGGGAATCAGAAATCTTACAAGTATTACCGTTTGACAATACTGTTAGCCCTTCCGGCGGTAGCACACTGACTTACACATATATGCAGACTAAAACTCCGGCAACAGCTGCATTCCGTAAATTAAACGCAGAATACACAGCGCAGGAAGCAACACTGGAAAAGAAATCAGCTGATTTGAAAATCTTTGGTGGAAAATTTGGAATGGACAGAGTGCTGAAACAGTCTGAAGGGCGTTTTAATAATATGGCATTTCAGATGGAGCAGAAAATCAAAGCGGCAGTTAGCTTATTCCATTACACGCTTATTAATGGGGATAAATCAACACGCAGCGAAGAATTTGACGGACTAGACAAGATGCTTGCGAACACTTCTTCAGAGTTCAACAAGGATGCCGTTATCGACATTTCTACGATTGCAAAACTTAAAGAAAATGCAGATCAGTTATATGAAATGTTGCAGATTCTCATTCGAGAAACTTCCGCAGATGCGCTTCTGATGAATTCTAGTATGATTTCGAAAGTGCAGACAATGGCTAGAATCTTAGGCTATAAGACAGAAAGTGAAGAAGCATTCGGAAAGAAAGTTCTTTCGATGGATGGCGTTCGCTTCATGGACTTAAAGAACCACTATGAAGCATCGGGAACAGCTAAGCCGTGCGTACCTGCCGGAATCGCTAGAACAGTAAGTACATCACAGACAGGATTAACTGACATTTATGCCGTTAAATTCGATGTAAACGAAGGGTTTCACGCTGCCACAATCACAGGGAATTCCGCAATTTCGCAGTATATTCCGGATTTCAGCAAGCCGGGTGCAGTGAAAGAAGGAGAAGTGGAAATGGTAGCAGCAACAGTTCTGAAGAACACGAAACATGCCGGAGTTCTTAGAAATATTAAGCTTCAGTAATCGAGGAAGGAGAATAACTATGGCATCAAAAACGCAGAAAGCTAAAGTGAAAGAATACATTGTTACAGTAAAAGAAAATCCGTCTTATTGCGGAGAAGGTGCAGGCGGAGCGCAGTTTGCGCACGGTTCCGCACAGATCACAGATGATTGGCTTGCGGAGTGGTTCCGCACACATGATGGCTACACCGTAGAATCAATTATGGAAGATCCCGAAGAGCCAACAGACACACCGGATAAAAAATAAGGAAGGCGGTGTTCGTGTGATTGTAACAGCAGCGAAAGCTAAAATGTATATCAAAACGAACCTGACTGACGAAGTGCTTGAAGAAAAACTTCAGGCACTTGAACAGTTGGTGCGAAAATATACAAACAATAATTTCCAGCAGAGGAACATCCGCACACAGTGTAATATTGTTTCGCAGAAATTATTCCTTGCATCGCCTATTTTTAAGGTTGGTGATACTGTTCAGCTTTCCGAAACAAGGTACAACGATGGTGTTTACACAGTCAAAGAGATTGCGGAATCAATGACAACGCTGAATGAAGCATTGATTGACGAGCCACACGCACTTGCAACCCTTGTGAAATATCCTCTTGATGTGCAGCAAGGAGTGATTAATCTATTGAAGTGGGATATTGAGAATAGAGATAAAATAGGAATCGCTTCCGAGACGATTTCTAGGCATTCTGTAACCTATTTTAACATGGACGGGAATAATTCCATCATGGGCTTTCCTAAGTCCTTAATGGGCTTTTTAAAGCCATACATGAAAGCGAGGTTCTAGGATGATAGGCGGAAATATTGAAGCTCTCTTGCAGATGTATAGCGGTATAATCAAGAATGAAATAGGGGAAAGTGTTCCGGCATGGAAAACGGTGCATGAAATCACTGGGTTTCTTGACCTTTCAAGCGGTGACTCAAAGCGCACTGTCTATAATTCCAAAGTGCAGGAATCAACTCATATTTTTATATGCGATTACTTCGCAATGTCCGAACAAATTACTGCGGAAAACAGTCGGATGCTGATTGCAGGGCTAGAATATGACATCATGCTGATTGACAATCCTATGAACCTGAATCAGCATCTTGAAATTTATTTGAAGTACACTGGAGGGCAGTAATGGGAATTGAACTTGACTTTGAAAATAACACAATCAGAATGAAAGAAGCCATTGCTGACGGAATTTCTGCTGCTCTGCATGAAATAGGCGGCGAACTTGTAACACAAACTGTTAGGAATTCACGGAGAGATACGGGGCAGACAGCAGGTTCTTATGATTATCATGTACGGGAATCTCTTATGGCAGGACAAGCGGAACTTCAGGTTGGAAGCAACCTTGAAAATGCTATTTGGGAAGAATTCGGTACTGGCGAATACGCTCTACATGGTAATGGAAGAAAGGGTGGATGGGCTTATGAGGACATTACCGGGGTATGGCACAGAACAAGTGGTAAAAAGCCCCAAAGACCGTTGTTCAAGGCGTTTACAATGAAGCGAAATACGATCATACGGCGATTAAACAAAAAAATTAAAGAAAGCGTAGGCGGTTAAATGGTTGATGTTTTGAATTTTATAAAAGAGAAACTAGAAGCCGCCGGAATCAATTATCAGTTTGGAGAATGGACGGGTGAAATCAAGTATCCGTATTTTGTCGGAGAATGTACGTCTGATGATTATGTTTACGAGAACAAAAAAACATCAGGCACACTCATTCTTGATGGGTGGACACGGAACAGCAGACTTGAACTTCTCAAAGCTGATGAGAAAATTAAAAAAATATTTGCAAGCCTTGTAGCCGTTGTTGGCAACAAGGCTTTTTCTATTCGCTACGGCGGTGTGAACATGATTCCGACAGGTGAAACGGAATTGAAAAAGATAACAATAACGTTATTTATACAAGAATGGGAAGGTGAATGATTATGGCAGCAGGAGCATTGAAGACACACGGCATTACTACGGAAACAGTAAAAAACATGATTCTGAATGCGTGCGCTGTGTACAAAAATGTAAAATACGAAGCTTCAGAATGGAAAGGTGAGCCGTTAGGCGCAACATCCGGCGGTACAAAATTTAATTGGGAAAAAACATGGATGGATATTGAGGTTGATGGCGCAACAGTCCTTGTGAAAGGCATTAGCAAGCAGCTTGTCGGAGAGGCAGCTTATATTGAAGCAAATATGACCGAACTTACGGAACAGATTCTTATGGATGCTTTATATCTCGAAAAAGATACAGAAAATCAACACGAAGGATATACGGCTTACAAGAGTAAGGGAATCATCTCAGAAACAGATTATCTTGAAAACATTGCTTTATTCGGAACGAAATCAGATGGGAAGAAAGTTCTTATCATTCTTCCGAATGCAATCTGCACGGAAGCATTTGAACTTGAAACAAAGAACGCTGAGCAGTCCGTGTTTAAAGTAAAGTTTGAAAGTACGGCAGACCCAGCAAGCGGAAATTTGAACAAACTAGACGTGAAAATTATTTTTGAAAATGGGGGAGCGTAGGCTTAAGAAAGGTGGTATCTGAATAATGGCAGAGATTAAATTTAAAGAATTAGAATTTGACAATGTTTTTGACTTTTGCGAAGTAATCAATGCAATCGGAGCAGAAGAGGTGTTGTCTTCCGTGAATCCGAATGAGATCGCAGCGATGTCAGAAAGCGGAAAAAATACGGAAGCGATCGGGGTTATGGTTGCAATGAAATTTGGTGGGATCCTTGTCAAGAACTTCCCGAAAGCAAGGAATGAAATCTATTCATTTTTTGCAGGATGTACGAAGTGGGATAACGGCAAGGATGTTGAAATTGAAGAAATTAGGCATCTGAAACCTTCAGCAGCCGTTAGACTGATTAAAGACTTTACGAAATTAGAGGACATTTCTGATTTTTTCAAGGAAGTTTCGTCATTGCTCAATATGGATCAGGAAGTTTTGAAGAACTGCTAAACAAGCGGTATCACAACCCATATTTATATTTGCAACGGGCTTTGTCTAAAAAAAAGCTTCACCAAACAGTCGTAACGATTCTTGAGCAGCACAACGAAGACAAGGCTTTTAAAATGTATTTGGCTTATTCGGCAAACATGCTGAATGAGCCTATTTCTTTTTCTGATTACATGAACGGAATAAAAAACAATTCTGCACGCAAGCAAAAAGCGAATTCAGAAAAACAAAATGTTGCAAATGAATTTATGACGAAAAAACAAGTTAAAGAATTTGTGGAAAAATCCACTATGGAACTAAAAAACTTTACTCCGCCAACATAGAAAGGGGGAACTTTAATGGCAGATATTTTTTCCCTTGTCGGTAGGGTGTCGGTGGAATACGCACAAGCAGAAACAGCGCTCGACAGAATATCCGATGCAGCAGAAGAAACAGCAGACGGTTTGGAAGACGTTGGAGATTCGGCGGAAGGTGCAGGGGGAACAACAGAGAAATCCGGCAACAGAATGTCAAGTGCATTTAAAAAAATAGGCTCTGCGGTAGTGGCTGCGTTTGCAGTGGATAAGATAGTTGATTTCGGCAAGTCTGTTGTTGATGCTTCCGCTACTGTGGCAGCGGAGCAATCCGCATTTGAGCAGATCATGGGGGACTATTCGAACAATGCGCAAGCAAAGGTTAACGAAATTGCCGATGCAACAGGAATGGTTTCCACACGTTTAACGCCTTATATGACTTCCATGACAGCGAAGTTCAAGGGGCTAGGGTATGACATTGACGATGCAACCACACTAGCGCAGGATGGATTGACTCTTGCATCCGATGCAGCTGCCTTTTGGGATAAATCCCTTGAAGATTCGATGGGGGCGTTAAATTCCTTTATTAATGGCTCTTATGAGGGTGGAGAAGCAATCGGACTCTTTGCAAATGATACGCAGTTAGCGAGTTATGCAGTAAAGCAAGGTATTGTTTCGGAAGCGAAAGAATGGGCGAACCTTGATGAAGCGAAGAAGCAGGCTACAAGATTGCAGTATGCGCAAGACATGATGGCAGCATCCGGGGCAACTGGACAAGCTGCAAAGGAAGCGGATCAGTATGCTAACGTGCAGGCTAACTTGACAGAAAAGTGGCGGCAATTTAAGTCACAAATTGGAGAACCTTTACTTCAGAATGTCGTTATCCCGGCAATGGGTAAGCTTTCGGCAGGAGTAGACAAGGCAAGTGCTGCATATCAAAAATGCTCTAAATGGATTTCGGAACACAAGACGGAATTAGAAATTGCAAAAGGTGTTCTGATAGGTCTTACTATTGCGGTTAGCTCGTTCCTTTTGATTATGAACTGGGGAAAGATAATGGCAACCGCCAAAGCAGCACTGCTCGGAATTAAAACTGCGATGTTAGCAGTAAATGCGGCGATGAAAGCAAACCCTATCGGTTTAGTGATTTCTTTAATTGCTGGACTTGTGGCAGGGTTCCTATATTTATGGAATACGTCAGAGGAATTCCGCAACTTTTGGATTGGCTTGTGGGAGACAATCAAAACAACTGCTTCAGGAGTATGGGAAGCGATAAAGTCAGCTGCGGACAATGTTATAACAGCATTACAAACAGGTTGGGAAGCATTCACCACATTCTTCAGCACGCTATGGACAAACATATCAAATGAGGTATCTACGGCGTGGGAATTTATTAAAAATGTTGTATCTGTCGGATTGCAGGCAATAGGGCTTATTATTTCGGCAGCTGTTCAGATTATCGCTTTGCCGTTCCAATTCATTTGGGAAAATTGCAAAGGGATCATACAAAAAGCATGGGATAAGATCAAGAACATAGTAACAGTGGGAGTGAATGTAGTAAAAACTGTGATTACGGTCGTGTTTAATGCAATCAAGGCTTATATAACAATTGTCGTGAATATATGGCAAACAATCATAAGCACGACATGGAACGTAATCAAAACAGTCGTGACAACTGTTGTTAATGCAATCAAAAATGTTGTTACGACGGTTTGGGATGCAATCAGCAGCGTTACATCAAGCGTATTCAATGCCATAAAGAGCGTTGCAAGCAGTATATGGAATTCTATCAAATCAGTCATCACTAGCGTTGTAAATGGTATTAAAAGCACTGTGTCAAACATTTGGAATTCAATTAAAAGCACAACATCAAGTGTATTTGAATCGATCAAAAGCACAGCTTCAAGTGTATGGAATTCTATTAAGAGCGCAATTGAAACGCCGATCAATGCGGCAAAAAATGCGGTTAAATCAGCAATCGACAAGATGAAGAGTTTCTTTGATTTTAGTTGGTCTTTGCCATCGATTAAATTGCCACACATAAGTATAAAAGGTGAGTTTAGCTTAAAACCTCCGTCTGTACCATCTTTTGGAATTGAGTGGTACAAAAAAGCCATGAATAATCCAGTCATGTTTACTAGGCCGACAATTTTCGGAATGGATCCAATAACCGGGAATGTACGTGGTGCTGGAGAAGCGGGGGCAGAAATAATGATCGGTAGAGATACTATGCTAGGCATGATTAAAGAAGCAGTAAGCGCCGAAAGCAAAAAAGATGATATAGTAGCTGCACTATTTGGAATTTTAGAGCTTTTAAGCAGTGATTGGCTTAAAAATACAATTACTGACGTGCTTGTAAATAATGTAAAAATAAAATGGCGTGACCGAGAATTGGGAAGAATGGTGAGACAATATGATTGAGAAAATTAGATATGTAAATCATTTAGGGCAAACAATTGAATTCGGGATAAGGAATCTATTTTCTAATCAAAATGATTTGCGTGATTATAAATGGGGATACAAAACACTCGGAACAAAAGTAGCGTTCAGCCGGAATCCTGAAGAAAAGTCGATACCAGCTATTGTCTTCGGAAGCACTGAAGAAGAAAGTATAAAAATAAAAAATGAGTTATTTGAAATTGCAGAAAAAGATATTATTCATAATATTCCTGGGACGCTTTTTGTAAATGATTATTTTATCAAATGTTACATAATAGGTAGCAAGAAAAATAATTATTTGCGGACAACAAGATACCTAGAGAATGAATTAACAATCATGGCGCCATATCCATTTTGGTGCCATGAGAAAGAATACCATTTCTATATGTCCCCGCAGTCTGTGATTGACGAGAACGTCAAAGAGGAGAGCGACAATATTATTGGTAACTCAGTATTGGATCCGGATTACAAGCATGATTATCCACGGAAATACCAGACGAGATACCGACCGGCAAAAAAACGGTATTTGCGAGATTATAAATATGATTACTATCACAATCATCAACTGGCTCGCTTGGACAATGATCATTTTGTAGAATCCGGTTTTAAAATGACTATTTATGGTCCGTGTACCGAGCCGAAAATTTGGATAGGTGATCACCTTTACCATGTAGCCGTAACATTATACGACTCAGAATATCTCGTGATTGATAGCAGAGAGAGAACGGTTGTGCGCTATGCAAGAAACGGCGTGCAAGAAAACTGTTTCGGGAAAAGAGATAATAAAAATTATGTTTTCCAAAAGATTCCGCCGGGTAAGAATGCGGTGAAATGGAATGCAACATACTCATTCGATCTCACGCTTTACCAAGAAAGGAGCGAGCCACCATGGAAATGATTTTGACAGATGTGGATAGGTTAGAACTGTCCTATCTCGATATTGCATCTTATATCGATATAGATGTAGGTAACACGAATGACTTTGAAATCAGCCTATCAAGGGAAGATGTAAGACGATACGATGCGAAAAAAGGTTGTTGCATATTTGCACCGGGTACTGAGTTTGGTGGAATTATAGAGGGTGTACAGAGTAATACTGAGGATGCAGAGATAACTTTTACGGGATATACTTGGCGAGGATTGCTTAAACACATGGTCATAGAGCCACCTAGCGGGCAAGGATATTTGACAGTGTCCGGGGATGCAAACCGAGTATTGGAAAAAGTACTAAACAAAGGTACAGGACTTCTTTTCGAGGTTCCGGACTCTGCATCTGGAATAAACATCCCTAAATATCAATTTCGGTACACTCCTGCCCTTGAAGGACTTACAGCAATGTTGGAGAAATCCAAGGCAAGGCTCGATATACAAGCGGTGCGCGGAGAAACCGGAGATCCGTTTAAGTTGATTGTCAGGGCTGTAAATATTAAGAATTACAGCGAAGATGTGGAGTATAACGGCGATAATCAAATTGGGGTGTCCGTTAGGGATTTCGGGGCTGGTATTAACCATCTGATCTGCCTTGGAAAAGGAGAACTAACGGAACGAACAGTGGTACATTTGTATGTGCAGTTAGACGGAAGCATCGGGAAGAAACAGTACTATAAAGACGCTAACGAGCGAACGGCAGTCTATGATTATTCCTCGGCAGAAAACGCAGAGGTGCTTGAAACCGAAGGAAAGAAGCGATTGAAAGAGTTGATGAATTATAAGTCAGCTACCGCAAATACATCTAAAACAGACTTAGCGATTGGGGATATTGTATCTGCGAGAGATCGTGATACTGGCGTATCGCTTAGTCGTCCGGTAGTAAATAAGATCTACACTTATCAAAATGGCATAGAAACATTGGAATGTAAATTGAAAGGAGAACAATAACATGGCTTTAGAATTGGTAACAGGATACTGGGGTATGGAGCACGTTACAGCAGAGCAAGATGCGGATTTAAATGCCGGAATCATCGGCTCGGGTAATTATGTCCTAAATATCGGCGAAAAGATGCGTGCAGAAGCGGTATCTGCGAATAAAGTGCGGATTTTTGACGGCGTATTTATGGCATACGGAAGACAATGTATTTTAGGGGATGGAGAATACGAAGATGTAACAATCGAAAATGGCGCACCGGGATTGCTCCGAAACGATATGATCGTTGTGAAATACAAGAAAGACGAAGAATCCGGAAAGGAAAATGCGAAATTTGTGGTTCTTAAAGGGGAAACCGGAAGTACTGGAAAAGATCCAGCGCCGAACAAACAGGACATCCGATCGGGAGCATTCGAGTCGGAAGTGCCGATGTATCGAGTTAAGATTAATGGACTTGCTATCGAGAAGATAGAGCCGTTGTTCGACATCCCTATGACAAACGATGAAGCAACAAAAAAATACAGTGAATTAAAACAGGGTGTTTCGAACAAAATTATCATTGGATCCGATAAGAACACCACGCTTCTAGTCACTAATCAGACTCCTGTTTTCACGAGCGGAAAAGCAACAGTAAATCTTACCAACATGGTGGCGCCGTATTTAAAAACGGCAAAAAATGTAATTGCGCAATTAAAATCTGCAAGCTCAGCTGTGATCACGAGCGCGACAGTATCCGGGAACATCGCTAATATTAATTGCATTAATTTATCAGGCACGCCATACGAGGGAACAATAGCTATTACATTGCTAGTGTTTATGAGTTAGGAGGAAAGGCATGAAACTATTATTTGCAGACGGACAGACATTGAAAGTACAAGCAATCTCATCGGAAGATGGGAAACTGCATGTAAGTGTCTTAAACAACTGCTATGAGCAGCTTAAGCATCTTTTTACAGATGAGATCACAACAGCAAGAAT
>SKES01001207.1_pt1 | contig 16293 bp, 10 predicted proteins | sample 4826851 | NCBI WGS metagenome assembly SKES01 (sample SAMN11008803, study PRJNA524170) | human gut metagenome | biome: Human fecal sample; material: Feces; isolation source: fecal sample from pouch patient p52 | host: Homo sapiens | place: Israel: Tel-Aviv | collected 2016-09-04 | reverse complement strand
CCTATGCGAATGTGGAAACCGGATGGACCGGGATGTGAATGCGGCGGTCAATATTCTGAAAGAAGGAAAAAGAATATATAAAAAATGTGCATAATAGCACAGAAAAGATCCGTAACCGGATAAAAAAGAACCGTGGGACACGCGGGGATAGCCTGTTTTAGCTTTGCCCTGAAGGGCAATTGAGCAGGAAGCTCCCACTTCAAAATCTGTAAGATTTAAGTGGCGAGAGCATGTCACCGTGTATTCATTCTAATAATGTATGCGCCAGAGTTGGATGCCTGGCAGCATTTCAGAACAGAACCGATTTCTTTCAGGATTATCCGGAAGATACCTGTCTGGCAGCAATGATGACCTGTAACGGATGCAAAGGCGCCAACCCGATAGAACCCATAGAAGACAAAGGAATCCTGGAAAAGATAGACAGACTGGTCAGTGAAAAAATCAGTACCATCCACGTTGGTGTCTGTCGTCTCCCGGATGGAAAGCATGAATGTCCAAGGATGACACAGATCTGCAATATGATAGAAGAACGTGGAATCAAAGTAGTCAGAGGGTCACATAAGGAATAAAAAAGTTTCCATACGTTACTGTTCACTCCGCAATGGTATTTAGATAAATAAAGCATATTCCGGAGATTACTTGACATTTAAAAAGAAATGCCTTGAAAAATTTATGAAATATGAAAATGGTTAAATTCTTGTTCGTTTTGTCAACGACAAATAAGCAGATTTTCATCTGCTTGAAAAAGTGATATACTATCAGTTGATGATACTGTTTAGGAAACACGGTATATCAGATATTTGGGTTTTCTGAAATGAGCCGTTTTAAGTCTTGGGAATTGTCGATCGCAGCGGATCGGGACTAATTCCTTTTGTAACAGTGCCATCACATTTATGGAATCTGTCTCCGTGTGGAGACGGAGATAGATTCTGCATATATGTGCAGCAAGCGTAAAGTTTACTTTATAGGAATATTTACGTTTCCCATGAACGACTACAGTATGAGCAACAAGAAGTTCCGTGGCATTATAAGCGATAAACTTCGCCCATATTTCCTGTTTTATAAAATCAGGTTTATAGCTGTGATAATGACTTAATCCAATCGTATATTTCAATTTTCGAAAAGAGGATTCGATCCCCCATCTGGAATTATAGATTTCTTTAAGCTTTTCAACAGGAAAGTTTTTTTCCGGAAGATTTGTCACAAGGCATTCATAAGTATCTTCTGATATTGGAAACCGTACGATCCGAAAAGTCAGATCATAAGTATCTTCTGAGCCATATTTTATGTAGTCAAAAGAAGCTGCCTGGTCAACATATCTTCGGTAAAAACCATCTTTGATTTTTATAGATTTACGATGGGATCTCGTAAGAGTTACGTCAACAGTTATATCAAATGTATCAGAATCCGGAAAAACAAAGTTCCCAATCAACCCTTTGCTTGTAATGTCTTTTGTACGAAAAACAAAATACTGTTCTTTTTCGATCACGTGAGCCATGTTGTTATAAGAGCAATACCCTCTGTCCCCGATAAAAATAGTTCTTTGATCCGGGTGAGGGATATGTCTGTCTACAAGCTGGCAAAAAGCAAGGAACTCATCTTTTTTGTGTGCAGACTGAAGAATGGCATCGGTATAGATCCGTTTATTTATGTCATAAAAGGCATTAATGTGTATGCTGTAAAAGCCGGAGGCAGAATGTCCTTCTGAGATAAAATAATCATCAGACGAATACTTTGAAAAGCTGAAAAAAGAAGTAGTAGAACCATCAGCAGCAATGTATTGATACTGCTGTTCCTGCTTTGAAAGTTCAAGCTTTTCGGAAGAAGAAGTAAACTCATGGAATACAGCTTCCAGAGCCTCTGGCATCATTTGGGAACGCCTTTGATTTAGGGCAGATATAGAAGGGAGATCCTCTGACATTTGAAAGAAATCCAGAAATTCGCATTTCGTGGATGAAGCGCCTTGAGAAATAAGGAACGAAATAACATGATCTGGGGAAAGTTTTCGTATACGAGAATAATCGCGTCCCGGATTATAAACAAAGGAATCCATATGCGATGTAACCGTTGCTATAGAATGCTTAAGAGTATCTTTAAGTTTTAAATGGAACATAGGTATGTGCCTCCTGAATTAGAAAAATTTTAATTTCTAATTCAAAGGCCGCTCTCATTACCTCACAATAATATCAGTAATGAGAGCGGCCGCAGATTCCAGCTTAAAAGTCAAGGCTTTTGTAATCTTTTTGTTAGACCCTTAAGACTAACTAAGGGTATAGATTATCTAAATACCATTGCGGAGTGAACAGTAACGAATTTTCTCCAAAGTTCATCTGTTTTTGCACATTCTTCTTGACAAAAAAGTCTCAAATGATACACTTTTGAATGTATTATTTTTCAAAAAAAGGAAGAAATAATATAGGAAAGATTTTTTACGAAAGGAAGGAATTTTTAAAATGCGTTCATTGGCAGTTTATTTAAAAAACTACAAAAAAGAAAGCATCCTGGCGCCATTTTTTAAATTTCTGGAGGTTGTATTTGACCTGATCGTGCCTATCGTCATTGCACAGATCATTGATATAGGTATTGCAAACCATGACAACAAATACATTGTCCAGAGATTTTTTATTCTTATTTTAATGGCAGCTCTTGGTCTTGCCAGCAGCATTACAGCTCAGTTCTTTGCAGCCAAAGCCAGCGTGGGCTTTGCCACTAAATTAAGACAGGCAGTTTATGACCATGTACAGCATCTGTCTTTTACAGAGCTGGATACCCTGGGAACAGACACCCTGATCACAAGACTTACCGACGATATCAATCAGGTCCAGAACGGACTGAACATGGGGCTTCGTCTTCTTCTTCGAAGTCCGTTTATCGTACTTGGGTCCATGGTCATGGCATTTACCATTGACTTTAAATGTGCCCTGGTTTTTGCTGTTGCAATCCCGTTTCTGTTTCTGGTTGTCTTTGTCATTATGTTTCTCAGTATTCCTCTGTTTAAAAAAGTACAGGGAAAACTGGACACAGTAACCAGACTGACCAGAGAAAACCTTACAGGCGTCCGCGTTATCCGTGCATTCTGCCGCGAAAAAGAGGCAGTTGCAGAATTTGATACCAGCAATCAGGAGCTGACAAAGTTAAATCTCTTTGTAGGAAAGCTTTCCGCTTTGTTAAATCCGGTCACTTACGTACTGATCAATATTGCTACTGTTATTCTGATCCAGAAAGCAGGAGTAGAAGTAAATCTTGGCGGTATGCAGCAGGGACAGGTTGTTGCCCTTTATAACTATATGGCTCAGATGATCGTGGAACTGATCAAGCTTGCCTCCCTGATCATCACCCTGAACAAATCTGCAGCCTGCGCAGGACGTGTGGCAGATATCCTGAAAGTGAAATCTACTATGGATTACCCTTCTTTCTCCACATATTCTGCTCAGATATCGAAGGACCTTGCAACAGCAACTGCTGATGCATCACTTTCTGAAAATGCCATCGTATTCAATGACGTAACCTTTGAGTACAGCAAAGCCGGTGCCCCCAGTCTTTCTCATATCAGTTTTTCTGTAAAAAAGGGACAGACCGTAGGTATTATCGGTGGTACAGGAAGCGGAAAAACCACTCTGGTAAATCTGATCTCCAGATTCTATGATGCCAGCAAAGGAACTGTTCTGCTGGATGGTCAGAATATTGAAAATTACACCAGAAGTGATCTCCGCTCCAGAATCGGCGTTGTTCCTCAGAAGGCAGCTCTTTTCAAAGGTTCTATCCGAAACAATCTGAAATGGGGCCGGGAAGATGCCTCTGACGAGGATCTGTGGCAGGCACTTACCACAGCACAGGGAAAAGAGGTAGTAGAGGGTAAACCGGGACAGCTTGATTTTATGCTGGAACAGAACGGTAAAAACCTTTCCGGCGGCCAGAAACAAAGACTTACCATTGCCCGTGCCCTGGTAAAAAAACCTGAAATCCTGATCCTGGATGACAGTGCCAGTGCCCTGGACTTTGCCACTGATGCAGCACTGCGTAAGTCTCTCAACAGACTTGACTGGAAAGTAACTACATTTCTGGTATCCCAGCGTTCCTCCAGCATTCAGCAGGCAGACCTGATCCTTGTCCTTGATAACGGTACTCTGGCAGGTAAGGGTACTCATGCTGAACTGCTGCGTACCTGTGATACTTACCGGGAAATCTACTTCTCTCAGTTTCCGGAAGAAAGAGCCAGATACTCCTCTGTATCTGCAGGTAATATAATGAAGGAGGTGACTGTATGAGCAGATCAACAATAAAAGATCCTGCTAAAAGCAAAAGCAGCGAAACTTTTTTTAAAGTACTGCGTTTCATCGGAAGATACCGTTTTCTGCTGATCCTCAGTATCATACTGGCAGCAGTTTCCGTTATCCTTCAGCTGTATGTCCCAATCCTATTCGGAAATGCCATTGATCAGGTCATTGCCCAACATCAGGTAAACTTCGAAATGATGTGGTATTACCTGTCACGTATCCTTGTAATGGTCATCCTCTCTTCTGCTGCCACGTGGCTTATGAATGTGATCAATAACCGCATGACCTACCAGACAGTAAAGGATATCCGTGCCAAAGCCATCCGACACATTCAGGTACTTCCCCTCTCTTACCTTGACGGACACAGTACCGGAGATATCATCAGCCGTATTATCGCAGATACAGATATTCTATCCGATGGTATGCTGCTTGGATTTACCCAGCTTTTTTCCGGAATCGTAACGATCATCGGAACACTGATCTTCATGTTCTCCAAAAACTTCTGGATTACATTAATGGTCATTGTCCTGACCCCCGTAAGCTTTTTGGTGGCCAAATTTATTTCTTCCCATACCTTCCAGATGTTCCGGAAGCAAAGCGATGCCAGAGGACGTCAGACTGCTCTCATCGAAGAGATGATTGGAAACCAGAAGGTTGTTCAGGCTTTTGGATATGAGGAAAAATCTTCTGAACGCTTTGCAAAGGTTAACGAAGAATTACAGGAATGCAGTCTGAAGGCTGTTTTTTACAGCAGCCTGACAAACCCTTCCACCCGTTTTGTCAATAATGTTATTTATGCCTGTGTTGCACTGGTGGGTGCATTCATTATCCCTGGAGGCAGACTGACAGTCGGAGGACTTTCCGTACTTCTCTCCTATGCCAACCAGTATATGAAACCATTCAATGATATCAGTTCCGTTGTTACAGAACTTCAGAATGCTCTTGCCTGTGCAGGCAGAATCTTCGATCTGCTGGAGGAGGAACCGGAAGTTGCAGAGGCTTCTGAGACACTGAAAGATGTAAAGGGTGAAGTAGATATTAAGAATGTGTGCTTCCATTATGATGAATCAAAGAAACTGATTGAGGACTTTAATCTCCATGTAAAACCAGGTATGCGCGTTGCCATTGTAGGACCTACCGGATGCGGTAAGTCAACCTTTATCAACCTTCTGATGAGATTCTATGATGTAAATTCCGGATCTATTTCCGTTGACGGCAAACCGATCAGAGACATTACCCGCCATTCTCTCAGAAGCAGCTATGGTATGGTGCTTCAGGAAACATGGATCAAAAACGGAACTGTCCGCGACAATATCTCGATTGGAAAACCGGAAGCTACAGATACTGAAATCATCGAAGCAGCCAAGCTTACCCACAGCTGGGAATTTATCCGGAGGCTTCCTAAAGGACTGGACACCATGCTCAACGAAGACAGCTTAAGCCAGGGACAGAAACAGCTGCTGTGTATCACACGAGTTATGCTCTGTCTGCCTCCGATGCTGATCCTGGATGAAGCCACTTCCAGTATTGATACACGAACAGAATTACAAATTCAGGAAGCGTTTGAACGAATGATGGAGGGAAGAACAAGCTTTATCGTAGCTCACAGGCTTTCAACCATCCGAAATGCAGATCTGATTCTTGTTATGAAAGACGGAAGTATCATTGAGCAGGGTACTCATGATGAGCTGATTGCAAAAGGTGGATTTTACCATACTTTATATAACAGCCAGTTTGCAAAAGTTTCTGAATAAAACAAACCAGATAATAAATCAAAAAGGAACAGCTGTCCATCACGGCTGTTCCTCTTTTTGATTTTGTAAAATGTTTTTTCATTTTTATCAGATTGCCCGGGTAGCATCTTTCAGCCATTCTTTTTCTTCTTCGTTCAAATACGGAGAAATCTTCTCATATACCTGTGCATGGTAATCATTGAGAAGGTTACGTTCCCGGACACTCATCAGTTCCGGCACCACTCCATCCAGATCAAAAGGTACCATAGTCAGAAATTCAAAGCACATAAACTGACCATACTCTGTTTTTTCAGCTTTTTTGCAGACCATCAGATTTTCATGACGGATTCCAAATCCATCCTCTCTGTAATATCCCGGCTCATCAGAGGTGATCATTCCCTCCTCCAGCACTGCATTTCCACCCGGAACAATTTTCCATCGGAAGCTATTGGGTCCTTCATGGACATTCAGAAGATATCCTACTCCATGACCGGTTCCATGTTTAAAATCCTCTCCCATTTCCCACAACGGCTGTCTCGCCAGAATATCCAGATTTACACCGGTACAGCCATGAAGAAATCTGGCAGCTCCCAGATTCAGAGTTCCCCGCAAAACTGCTGTGAAGTACTTTTTCTCTTCCTCAGTAGTCGGTCCCATGACAACAGTACGGGTAATATCAGTAGTTCCCTCTTTATAATGTCCTCCTGTATCTGCCAGAAGAAAGCCGGATGGTTCCAGAGGAATATCCGTTTCGGGTGTTGCAAAATAATGTACAATAGCAGCATGCTTTCCATAGGCAATAATCGGATCAAAACTGTTATCTATGAAATCCTCCTGTTCCGAACGGAATTCATACAGCTTTTCTGCTGCACTTAATTCTGTGATCGGAATCCTTCCAACATTCTTCTTTAACCAGTATATGAACTTTGTAACTGCAACTCCGTCTCTGATATGCGCAATGCGTTCATTTTCCACCTCAACAGGATTCTTCGTTGCCTTGGGAAGAAGTGTAAGATTTTCTTCATCCAGAATCCGGGTGTCTGCCGGAATATTGCTAACCAGACGACTGTTGACTTTCTTTTTGCAGAGAAGAACTTTTTTGTCCTTTTTAAATGTTTTCACATACTCATAGATACTGTCATAGGGAAAAAGGGTCACACCATCTTTTTCCAGCGCTTCCAGTACGTCTGTCTGAAAGGCTTTCTCATTTGCAAAAAGTCTGATCTCTGTTTTTGTCATTACAAGATAAGAAAGAACCACCGGACAACAGTGGATATCTCCCCCACGTATATTTAACAGCCAGGCAATATCATCCAGAGAAGTCAGTACAAATAAATCTGCACCCTTCTTCTCCATTGCTTTGCGGATTCTTGCGCATTTATCAGCTCTGGATTCTCCTGCCCATTTTATATCCAGCTCTGTAACCGGTTCACAGGAAAGTACCGGACGGTTTTCCCATATATCGCCTGCCAGATCGTGATCAACACTGAGAGACACACCGTTTTCATCCAGCATTTTCTCCAATTCTGCTGCCTCTTTTGCACTGACAGTACGTCCGTCAAATCCCAGACACCTTCCCTGTGTCAGATTTTTTTTCAGAAATTCATGAACTGTGGGAACTTCCGGTTCACCCATTTTAAATAAAGTAATTCCTGTTCCCTCCAGCTGATCTGCAGCCTGGATAAAATAACGTCCATCCGTCCATAATCCTGCCATATCCTGCATGATCACCGCAGTGCCTGCAGAACCGGTAAATCCTGTGATATATTTTCTGCATTTGAAATATTCACCTACATATTCCGAACCATGGAAATCATCTGTAGGGATCAGATATGCATCAATTCCTGTCTCTTTCATGCGTGCACGAAGTGCTGTTATTCTCTCTTTTACTGTCATTCGTTTTTACCCCTAAGGCTGCTATCTGCAGTCGTTTTGTCATTTTCGCCAAGTGTTTCGTTCATACTTCCCATACGATATCCCAGAATATCCATGGTCACATAAGTGAATCCATACTCCTTAAATTTCTTTGCAATATCCTCTCGGACATTTTTTTCCAGAAGTTTCGGAAATTCCTCCGGCATGATCTCAATTCTTGCAAGTGAACCGTGAATACGGACACGTACCTGATGGAATCCATAGTCAAGTAAAAGCTGCTCTGCTTTCTCAACCATTCCAAGCTTTTCCTCACTGATGGTCTCTCCATAGACAAACCTGGAGGACAGACAGGCAAATGACTGTTTGTCCCAAGTCGGAAGCCCCAGTTCCTTTGAGTATTCTCTGATCTCCGCTTTCGTCAGCTTCGCCTCACGTAGCGGGCTCTTAACTCCAAGTTCTTTTACGGCGATCAGACCTGGTCTGTAATCGCCGTTATCATCCATATTTGATCCCTCTGCAATATATTCAATCCCATTCTTTTTTGCAATATCGCCAATCTTCTCAAACAGTTCTTTTTTACATAAATAACATCTGTTCGGAGGATTCTTTGAAAATCCTTCAATCTCCAATTCCTCAGACTGGCAGATCACATGCTGAATCCCCTCTTTCTCGCAGAATGCCTTCGCTTCATTCAGCTCTCTTTTCGGGAAAGAACAGGATTGAGCTGTAATCGCAATCGCCTTATCACCCAGCACATCATGAGCTACTTTTAATAAGAATGTAGAATCCACTCCACTTGAGAAAGCAACTGCTACACTGCCAAGTCCCTTCAGATATTCTTTTAAATGTTCCAGTTTATTTTCCATATCAGTCTGCCTCTTGTCCGTTTTTTATTGTACCTGTAGCACTCCTCGTAAATAATGTATATTGATCTGGCTCAACAGAGCGTGAAAGTTGAACTTTCTCAAATGTATTATTTAACAGGGTGCTATAGCTTCATTATAATATAGGCAATGACTGTTCAGCAACTTATTTTTCGCATTGCGAAATGTGTTACTGAAAATAGAACGAACAATATTGATTTATGTTTCTTGTATCTTTTCTAACGCTTCCCCGACTTCTGTTACTTCTTTAAATAGTTTCTAAAGTAACAGCCTCTCTTAACTTCTTTATTTACAGTTTGTCTACTTCTTTTTCTGAAGCAGTTCTCCGTTTGTTTCTTCCCCATTCATACATGACATAATAATTAACCACTACCCCATATTATAAATAACACCCAGAGATACTTATTTCAGACTGATAATCAGATTTTTATTGAATTTATTAATCTATATGTTATGACAACATATCTTTCAGACATGTACTCCGGTAGTCACTCGGTGATATTTTATATCTTTCTTTAAATACTCGGTTAAATGTTCTCTGACTTTCAAATCCACTATCCAGACAAATATTTGTAATAGAATCACTCGTATTTTCCAAACGATGGCATGCATAGTTCAGCCTTGCATCGTTAAGATATTGATTAAAGTTTCTATGGAATGTCTTGGAAAAGAGTCTGGATAAAACATATTTGCTCACCCCCAGATCTTTTGCCATCTCTTCCAACGAAAACTTCTTCTTAAAATTTGCTGATATATAGGAAACTGTCTGGTAAATAAGATCGTTGCTCCCCACACTGCTCTTTTCTACCAAATTTAATTTTCCTATGCAGCGTGCCAACACAATTTGAAAATATGCCTGTGCAACAGTAATATCCGACTGTTCTGTCTCTAAAATTGCATTTATAACTCTATATACCTCCGGTTCAACCTTTTCCGCTTTGATGATTGGGTATTCAGGAGCCATGGATTGCATGATATCTGCAAATTTGGCTATCGTAAATGGCGATGCAATCAGATAAGTCGCTTTATTTACACCGGGTGTCAGTACCTGATAGTGATGAATAACATCTGGAAATACAAAGCCTATATCTCCTTTTTCCATATGGTATAGTTCCTGTCCGACACCAAGTTCTAATGATCCACTTGTTACACAAACGATCTCCAGTGCATTATGAAGATGTGGTTCAATATGTTTTGACTTCCTATTTATTGCTATGATCTCCTCTTTTGTGTCAACATATTTTAACTGCATGAAATACTCCCCTTTGCAACATTTGTCTATATCTTCTTTCGATTTGGCAAGCAATCCTTTTACACCTATCTTATAATCAACTTGTAAATAAGGAAAGGAGGAATTGCAAATGAGCAACCTAAAAAAATATCTGAATGACCTTTTAGTATTCTACACTGAATATTTTGAGCATCCTTACCATGTATAAATACTAAAAGGACTATTTTGTGAAAACTGAATATTTTCTTAAGGCCATTTCACAAAAATGAAATGGTCCTTTTTTATTTTCAAAATACAGTTCAATCACTTTATATATAGAAAAAAGCACTGTCTCATCGAGCAATGACCAGACAACGCTTTCTCCTGTCAATTCTAATTTATGTCCGATGCATCTGTTACTTCATCTGCAGCAATTTCTTTTTCTGCTTTCAGTTTTTTATTTGCATCTTCTACATTCATTCTTGAAAGTACAAACATAATCAATACATCAAAGATTAACGGAAGCCAAAGATACATAAACTGCATCATATCAAGTGCAGACTGCGGCTGAGTTACATTTGTTCCGACATATCCACTGAACTCAAGCATCCATCCAACAACAGCGGTTCCAATACCTCCACCGATTTTTACACCAAGAGAAGTACAAGAGTACATCGTTCCGTCAATTCTCTTTCCCTGTGTAAGATAAGTGTATTCAGAGCAGGATGCGATAACTGCATTCATATCTCCCTGCCATGGTCCCTGACCTAAGGCTGCAAGAGCTGTAAATGCCATCATCAGCGGAACACTGCCCATATATCCTGCAACAACAACAAGTGCTCTACCGATGACTGCTAAGACATAACCTCTTAAGTTCAGTTTATACATACCTTTCCACTTACCAACTAATGTCGGTGTGAAAATCAGGGCAATGATCAGTGGAATATTTACTGCCCATGCAAATTGTCCAAACAAATTCTTATTTTTCAGTACCCATGTCATGTAATAAATGCCAGCTCCAATCATGGCACCATATAACTGCTGTAAAATATATGTTCCACAAATCATCATGTAATATTTGTTTTTAACAAGAAGCTTGAATGCCTGTACCATTCCGTACTTTTCATTATCATCCTTTACTTCTCCTTCGTTAAGTTCTTCCTCAGGAAGTTCCTTAACAGAAAGTGCTGAAATCGTATTTATGACAAGACCAATGATTGCATAGATAATAGCAACCGTTCTCCATGCCGCAGCATCTCCACCACATTTATCTACAAATCCAACTGTAATCGCCTGAATCAGAAGACTTGTTGAAAATGCAAAAATAAAACGGTAAGATCCCATCTGTACACGCTCTTTGCTGTTCTTTGTAATCAGTGACGTAAGTGCTGAATAAGCAATATTGTTTGCTGTATAAAACACACTATTTAACAGTGTATAAGAAATAAAGAACCATGCATATTTAGCCGTTGTTCCCAAACTCACCGGTACTGCAAAGCAGCCGACCAGCGTAATGGCACAACCAATATATCCGTATAGCATCCAGGGTTTCGCTTTTCCCATTTTACTGTGTGTTTTGTCAATCATTGATCCAAAAAATATATCCGTAAAACCATCAAATAGTTTTGATACGGCAATCAGGGTACCCACGACACCTGCAGCAAGTCCTACCGAGTCCGTCAGATAGACCATCATAAAAGATGTCAGGAACGCATAGACTACATTACCTGCAATATCACCTGATCCGTATCCAATTTTGTTATACCATTTCAAATACTTTTTTTCTTCCATCGAATTTCTTTGCTCCTCATCTTCATCGCACTTAGAATCTCAATATGGCTAACCGTATGATATCTAATTCTGTTTTTTTCTCTGATTTTGTCTGATTGCTCTGTATATCCGGACTTTACATAACAATCAGACTCTCTTTCCTTGTTTACGGGTTACATGAAACTTTATTATCCCTTTACATACGGTATCAGCGTAAACTGGAACCGGAATAATACATCATCAAATCGGTACTGATCCAATACAACTGGACCACAACTATTAGAACCAATTCCATTTAATGCGTAGTCAACGCAAAATACTACACTATCTGATTCTGTCAGTTCATAATTATGCGTTTTCTTCTCAAGTTCTTCCTGTGTATAATAAGAAGCATTGAATGAAAATGCCTTTTCTGCGGATGCCACAATTCCATATCGGCTGTTGTTAAGCTCTACATATTCACAATCATAATGGCTTCCATTTTCCTGTGGACGGATATAGTCCTCATGTAAATCCCCTACATCTGCCCGGTACAAACCGTGGCTCGCAGCCTGATGTTTATCACAATAACTTTCCTGTGGTCCCATTCCAAAGTATCTTACAGCTGAAAGTTTTTTATCCAGGAACATCCTCACACCAAATCTTGGCAGGTCCGGAAATTCATCATCTTTTGTTACTGCAATATCTGCATCAATCTTTCCAGCAGCTTCTATTTTCCATGTAATCGTCACATCAAGAATCTTCTGTACTGTCTCTGCCACAACGGAAGCATGGCTTGTAATCTTCACACCATGTTTTCCCTGCACAACCTCTGTCGTATAGGCTCTTGTGTAAGCCTTATCATAGTGGGCTTTCTTCCATTCAGACTTGATGTACATATCGTTATCTGTTGGAGCTCTCCAGATATTTAATTCCATCGGATGGTTCAAGTATTCCCGCCCTGCGAATTTCATCTCTGTAAAGAGTGCAGTACGTTTGTCTATGGTATAAGCAAATTCACGCCCCTTGATATGAATCTGTGTATCATTTTCATTTACCTGTAATTCAGAGTCCACTACTGTTTTTGGTATCCATTTCTCTGCAAGTTTACATTTTGTATCCTCTTTACTTACCTCAATTTCATCAAATCCAAGAATATGGTCTTCATCCAACAGTGGCAATTCTTTTTTCAGATGGTAAATAAGTTTTAAATAACATTTCCCATTCTCTGGAACATTGATCTTCAGGTTTATTTTTCCTTCCCCGTGTGGTGCCACAGAAAACTCCGGAAGTATGCCTTTGCTGATCACAAGACCATCCTGGGTCAGCTCATAACTAATCTTCACATAATCTTTCAAGTCATCAAAATCCATGTAGTTATGAAGCACCAGTTCTCCGCTTTCTTTGTTATAGGAAATAACTCTTGCCGGGCGATAAACATTCTTGTATTCCAAAAGTCCTGTATGTACCGTTCTGTCCGGATATACTAATCCATCCATACAGAAGTTGCCATCATGAATTTCTTCGCCATGGTCGCCCCCATAAGCATATATAGTCTTTCCATTCTCAGCAGTTCCATGAGCAATCGCATGGTCACACCATTCCCAGACAAAGCCGCCGCACATTTTATCATTATCCTGAATCATCTGGAAGTAATCTTCAAAATCTCCAGGTCCGTTTCCCATGCTGTGACAGTACTCTACCAAAAGGAAGGGTTTGCTTCCATCTTTATCCAGATATTCCTGAATTTCGGAAAGCGCTGGGTACATCCGGCTGTACACATCCAGATTGCTGTAATCATATGTTTCATCATAATTACGATATCTTGCACTCTCATATTGTGTGATACGGTCTGGATCAAAATTCTTTGTCCATTCCAGTGCTTTTTCAAAGTTGCAGCCATAAGCACTCTCATTTCCCATTGACCACATAACAATACAGAAACGGTTTTTGTCACGTTCCACCATGAGTTTTACGCGATCAACGATTGCCTCTTCCCATACCGGATCATCTGCAATCTTCTCATTCCATCGTTTGAACCGATTGTAATCAGTGTCTTCTTTTCTGTAGATCATAAATGGACCATGAGCTTCAATATCTGCTTCATCTATTACCATGAATCCATACTTGTCACACATTTCATAGAAAAATGGTGCGTTCGGATAGTGGCTGGAACGGATCGCATTAAAATTATGCTGCTTCATTAACGTAAGATCGGTTGTAATCTGTTCCGTATTGATTGTAAATCCAGTAGCCGGATCGGAATCATGTCGATTGACACCACGGAATTTAATCTTCTGTCCATTTAAATAAATAACCTGGTCTTTGATCTCTATTTTTCTGAGTGCGATATGATCTACAATTACTTCATTTTCTGTTTCAAGGATCAGTTTGTACAGGTATGGATTTTCTGTATTCCAAAGCTCTGGACTTGCAATCTCTAACACCGCTGTTCCTTCTTCGGCAATACTTCCTACTGCGACAACTGCTCCATTTTTATCTTCAATCGAAATTTTTACATTTGCTGAGGAGTAGAATTTCACATCAAGTTCTACCTTTGCAAGCATATCCTCAATCTTTGTTTTTATATGATAATCGCTGATTGCCTGCTCTGGACGTTTCAAAATGTACACATCCCGGAAAATACCACTCATACGGAATTTGTCCTGATCTTCCAAATAGGAACCATCACACCACTTCATTACCAACACTGCCACCGTATTCGTTCCATCCTGAAGTACATCGGTAACATCAAACTCACTGGTCATATGCGAAACCTGGCTGTATCCTATGTAAGAGCCATTGATCCATACGTAAAAGCAACTGTCTACTCCTTCAAAGTTCAAAAAAGATTTTGGCGCTTTCTCATCTCTACTGTACTCAAAAGTATGTACATAGACTCCACACGGAATGTCCTGTGGCACATATGGTGGATCAAACGGAAATGGATACCGGATGTTTGTATACTGGTGTGTATCATATCCAGCCATCTGCCATACACTTGGAACCTGAATCTCATCAAAATTTTCTGTATCATAATTCTTCTCAAAGAAAGAATCCTGAATGTCATAGATGCTGTTAAAATACTGGAATTTCCAAGTTCCATTCAATAACTGCATACGATCTGACTCTTCTCTGTGTTCCACCAGGTTATCCATTCTTCTGGATGCCGGAATATAATAGGCTCTGGCTGGCATTGTGTTTTCGTGCAGTACGCTTAGATTTTCATAATAACGTGGTACGATCATAAATAGCTCTCCTCCAATACATATACTTTTTTGTTCTTTGTTTTTCCTAAAGCAAACCTTATACTTTACTTTTTGTTTACGTTCCTTAGTTATGCTGTATATAGCTTATCCTAATTCGCAAAATATGTCTATGAATTGGATTAGACAAAATATGCACTAAATGATACAATGATAAAAAGTACGAAAAGAGGTGCTGTCCTATGTATTTGAACACCGGTTATTTGAACCACTCACATATGGATTTCAAAGACAAAAGTCGTCCGCTGATTGTCGGTAGCTGTGGTACTTACCGTCTTTCCAGACATCCCAAACTTCCGACCTACCGTCCAAGGGGTCGTCTGGATTATCAGATTATATATATCACTGCTGGTTGTGGGCATTTTCATTTTGATAATGTAAATAATGAAACGATTGTTCCAGCCGGCAACATTGTACTGTACAGACCGAAAGAACTCCAAAAATATGAATATTACGGAGAAGATAAGACAGAAGTATACTGGATTCACTTCACAGGAAGCAATGTGAAAAATATCTTACGTCAATATGGGTTTCCGGATAAAGAGCGTGTATTTCAGGTCGGAACCTCTATGGAATACGAACAGATTTTCAAGCGTATTATCATCGAGCTTCAGCGTTGCCAAGATAATTATGAGGAAATGCTTGTCCTTCTGCTCCGTCATCTTCTGATCAGTTTCCACCGGGAACTGACAAGAGAGCACATATTAAAAAATGAATACCTTGATCACGAGATGGATAATGCTGTTACCTTTTTCAGTGAAAATTATAACCAGAATATTAGCATAGATGATTATGCTGCCTCACGTGGAATGAGTGTCAGCTGGTTTATCCGAAACTTCAAAAAATACACAGGTTCTACACCAATGCAATTTATTGTGGGAATCCGCATCAACAATGCTCAGATGTTACTTGAAACAACAACTTATTCCATCAATGAGATTTCTAAGATTGTCGGATATGATAACCAGCTTTATTTCAGTCGGCTTTTTCACAAGTTGAAAGGATATTCGCCGAGAGAATACCGAAAGCTGAGAAACAAATTCTGAAATCCACAAAGAGGATACCACCGAATCATCAAAACAATGATTTGTAATATCCTGTATCGGCAACGAACTCACTCCTTGTTCGCCATAGATCAGTGCTGCCAATCCTTGCTCTGTTCCGTACTCTATCGTGCTTTTGTTCTCTATAGAGGTCGCAGATCTTCCATAATACTCTGTGTTGGAAGCGACAAAATCGGACATGATTTTAGAAATTTTTTGAAATTATTTTTTGAAGTGTAAAAAGACATAAAAAAGA
>SKES01001193.1_pt1 | contig 16518 bp, 15 predicted proteins | sample 4826851 | NCBI WGS metagenome assembly SKES01 (sample SAMN11008803, study PRJNA524170) | human gut metagenome | biome: Human fecal sample; material: Feces; isolation source: fecal sample from pouch patient p52 | host: Homo sapiens | place: Israel: Tel-Aviv | collected 2016-09-04 | reverse complement strand
GGGAATGACAATCTGTTTGTTAATTATGACCCCGCCAATCTCATGATGTATGGCAACGCCAATCCGGTGGATGGCCTTAACGTGCTGGGGCAATATGTGCGCAGCGTACATGCAAAGGATGGAAGCTACCCGGAAACAGGATATGAATTAGGCAGTGAGTTCCCCATTGGGAAGGGCAAGGTGGATTTCCCGGGATTTATAAAGAAATTAAAGGAAATTGGTTATGATGGCCCTGTTTCTGTGGAGTATGAGATAGAAGCCGGCAATGAGAGGCAGAAACAGGAGATTATCGAGGGTAAGAAATATTTGGAGAGCATATTGTAAGGATTTTGGCAGCAGATTCCAATGGACATGATTGTGGAGGTTAAGTTTGAAACAAAGAAATAGTGGTTAGAAAAAAGTAAATTGTATGGCAAACAAGCCATCTTACGGTGGCTTCAAAAAGAAAATATAGACACAACACCTAATTCATGGCAGGAACGATATCATCCTTAATGGTGTATCCACGCTGCTTTAGTAGATTAAGTGCCTGTGAAGTAGTCAACACTTTTGCTTTATTCACAGGACGTGATTCAAGAAAACCTTCTGCTGTATATGGTTTTAAATCTGAAAGTATGTGCCAGATAGCGGTCAGGAGCATACGGCAGATTGCGATAATGGCTTTCTTGTGACCACGGTGCGATTTAATACGCTTATAGCGGCCGGTTATTTCAGGATGTTTCTCAGAACGCAATAAACCATTTGCAACTTGTACCAGAATGGGTTTAATATAATAACCAGCACGGGAAATTCGAGTTGATTTGATTCTTTTGTTGCTTTGGTCATTGAGCGGACAACATCCTGCCCATGAAACGAGGTGCTTTGCTGAGGGGAAAACAGACATATCACCACCGATTTCAGAAAGGACTTGGATGGCAGTCATAGGATTTTTATCAAATCCAGGAACTGTGCGGATCAGATCAAGAGCAGCCTGATATTTATCAGAGAGACGAAGGATTTCCTGTTCTATTTCTTCAAGATGCTTTTCTAATTCATCGATGTGGTTGAGACACTGACGAAGTTTTACGGCCTGTTCAGGAGAAATAGCTCCATCAACAGCAGCCTGAATTTCTTCGATTGGCGTCTTACAACGTCTGTCCACAAAAGGAGTCACATCAAATAAATCCCCTGGATGTTCAAGAATATATTCAGTAATTGAACGGGAAGACTTTCCAAACACATCACTGAATACATCGTCAAGCTTAAGATTAGATACAGTAAGACAGTTTTGAGCACGATTCTTTTCACCTGTAATCATACAGATGAGTTTGAAACGGTATCTTATCAAATCTCTTAAGTGGCGGATGTCAGCAGGTGGGATAAAGGAAGGTTTTACCATATCACACATGAATAAATCGCATATCTATTTAGCATCCTTACGATCAGTTTTATTTCCTTTTTGTGGTTTGGTATATTTAGGGTGAGAAAGAATAACAGAGACATATGCTTTCTCAAGAACATTAAAAACAGGGATCCAATACTTGCCGGTAGATTCCATACAAACTTCAGTACAGTGATATTTAGCAAGCCAGTCAGACAATTCCTTCAGTCCTTTAGAAAAAGACGAGAAACGAGTTTGCTTATAATCAGTTCTGCCGTTTGTATCGGTAATACCGATACAAGCATAAATCCAGGTTTTGTGGACATCAAGTCCACAGCAATTAAAACTGACAGTGACTGGTCATCCAGCAAAATCGAGTCGACTTTGGAAGAGATAAGTTTACGGGCTACTGTTATGCGCCATTCATTGATGCCTTAACGGATGACCGACAACATATAATTATGCGAGGTCGCCGCTATACAGCCCCGCCACTCACCTCCACGTGTTCTGTAGTGTGTCAGTCTTATCAAAAAGATAATATCAGAAGGAAGATAAATTAAAAAGCGGAAATTAGCCAACGGGTTTCATGACCCCATCGGTGCCTTTCGCAGAAAGGTGGAAAATAATTATGGAATATCAATGTATAATGCAGCATGATATTACAGATTGTGGTGCAGCATGCATAGCAACGATATGCAAACAAAATGGATACAAAATTAGCATTACTAGAATTCGTGAAGTAGCAGGCACAGATAAACAGGACACAAATGTGTATGGTGTAATTAAGGCAGCAGAACATTTTGGATTTAGCGCAAAAGGGGTAAAGGAGTAAAATGAATTTTTAGATGAGGAATGTGGTACATTGATAATCGAATAGTACTAAAGTGATATAGGTGTATTATATGCTATAATCACGACATGGGAAACCAAAGCCGGGCGGCTTACCCTCTTTTACGGAGGGGCGAACCCTCCAGACGAAAGAAAGGAGGGCGATGCTGATGTATGTTACATATTCTGATCTGATTCAGTTATTAATATTCATTGTTGCCCTTGTAGGTCTTTGTTACGAGATTTTCAAGGATAAACGAAAATAGCCGCCATTACTGCAATAATGACGGCTTAGTGTAAATTAAGCATTTAATTATTGGGTAGCCGCTTGTGGTTTCCCTTTTTGTATTTTCAATATAGCACATTTCAAGAGCTTCTTCAAGTGTCGCCTAGCTTTTTTCTTTTACTAATGCTATAATCGTTACTGTTCACTTCATAAAAGAAAGGACAACAGTACATGAAAGTTTTGATATTATCTTGTAACACAGGAGAAGGGCATAATTCTGCCGGGAAAGCCGTAAAGGAATATATAGAAAGTCATGGGGATCAGGCAGAGTTTATTGATCTGATGATGCTGAGTGGCAAAAAGACATCGAAGGCTGTAGGAGGCTTATATGTTAATGTGGTAAAGCATTGTCCGCACCTTTTTGGGCTGGTATATCGGCTTGGGAGGCTGATTTCTTCGGCGAAGCGGAAATCACCGGTTTATTTTGCGTGTGCAAGATTGGGTAAAAAATTGAAACAATATTTGGAAAATAAAGACTTTGATATAATTGTGACACCGCATTTGTATCCGGCGGAGACATTGACGTGGATGAAGCGAAAAGGAATTTTGAGGCAGAAGACCGTTGCGATTGCGACCGATTACACAAGTATTCCATTCTGGGAGGAGACCGAGTGTGATTATTATGTGATTCCGCATGAAGACTTGATAAATGAATTTGTATCAAGGGGTATTCCGAGAGAAAAACTGCTCCCTTGGGGGATTCCGGTCAGAGAAAAGTTTGGCAGGAGATTGGGCGGGAAAAAAGCCAGAGAAATCTGTCAGCTGCCTCAAGACGGCTTGATTTATCTTGTAATGAGTGGAAGTATGGGATTTGGAAAGATCCAGATTTTTGTGCTGGAGCTTGCGAGAAGACTGAAAGAAAATGAAGAGATTGTTGTAATCTGTGGGAATAATAAGAAACTGGAAGAGACTTTAAAAAGAGAACTTAGAAGGGATAGAAGGGTACGCATCCTTGGTTTCACAGAGCAGGTGGCAGAGTACATGGAAGCGTGTGACGTCATTTTTACGAAACCGGGGGGATTAAGCAGTACGGAAGCAGCGGTGAGCAGAATTCCGATCATCCACACAAATCCAATTCCGGGATGTGAGAATCGGAATCTGGAATTCTTCGAGGAACGGCATATGTCAATTGGGCGAAAGAGTTTCTTTGGACAACTGAGGGCTGGACAGAAGATTTTGGAGAAAGAAAGATTGCGCCGTGACATGATTCGTGCTCAGGAGATTAACAGTAAGCCGATGGCGACAGAGAAGATTTATCATCATCTGAAGAAGCTATCTGGTGAGGAATAGGAAGTGAAGAAAAGATGACAACACAATATTTGTTTTATATTCTTTTTGGATATTTGTCTGGGAGTGTATTATATGGATATTTACTTCCCAAATATATAAAGAAGATTGATGTCACAAAAGAAAGTCCGGATCAGAATCCGGGGGTGGCAAATGCATTTCTCTGCGCTGGAGCACCGATAGGATTCTGTGCATTGATGCTGGAACTTCTGAAGGGATATCTGCCAGTGCATGCGGCAATGCATGTGTTAAATCCGCGACACCTTATTTTTGGTTTGGTGTTGGCTGCACCGGTTCTCGGGCATGCGTTTCCGTTTTGGAATCCGAAGATGGGAGGAAAGTCAATTGCAGTATCATTTGGAGTATTGCTCGGGTTAGTCCCTTATTGGAGACCGGTTTTGATTTTGGCGGTATGTTATTTGATGTTTTCTATTGTGATTGTCATTCGGCCTCACTTTTTCCGGTCTGTTGTCACATTCGCAATTTTCTGGGGAATGGTGATAATCAAGAGGGGGCCGCTTGGAATCACAGCGGGAACAGGGATTTTGTCCTTTGTAGTGATTTGGAAGCATCTTGTAAAGTATCAAAATGAGCGTTTGGAAATTACATTTCCAGGCAGACAGGAGAAAGTATGAATATAGAGAATATAATATTTGATGTTGATGGGACGCTGTGGGACTCTACAGGTGAGGTCGCGAAGGCGTGGAATCTTGCGGTGAAAGAGCTTGGTATTGAGTGTGAGGAGATTACCTCGGATACGCTTAAACGAGAGTTTGGGAAGCCGATGAATGTGATTGCCGATCATTTATTTCCGAGCGCAAGTGCAGGGGAAAAAGAACGGGCATTGGAATTGTGTTGTATGTATGAACATGAGGTGTTGGAGCGATGCGAGGAGAACTTGCTGTATCCGGGTGTGAAAGAGACGATTCAGGAGTTAGCAAAGACACATAAAGTCTGTGTGGTCAGCAATTGCCAATCAGGGTATATTGAGCTGTTTTTGAAAAAGAATCAACTGGAGCAGTATGTGTTGGATACGGAGTGCTATGGTGACACAAAGAAGAGTAAGGGTGAGAATATCCGCCTCGTAATAGAACGGAATCATCTTCAAAACTGCGTCTATGTGGGAGATACGGAGGGGGACTGTGAGGCGGCAAAAGCAGCAGGAATTCCATTTATATTTGCAGCATATGGATTTGGAAATGTAGAGACATTTGACAAAGAAATCAGAGATGTGAGAGAATTGTTAGAAATACTATAGGAAAATGGCGCAAAATAGGTTATACTATAAGGAATAGTGAAAATAAAGGAGTTTTGGTTATGGAATTAGTAACAGTCAAAGAGCTTTATAAGCATCGGGAACAATATTTAGACAAAGAAATTACAGTGGGCGGCTGGATTCGCAGTATCAGAGATTCAAAGACATTTGGATTTATTGTTGTAAATGACGGAACATTTTTTGAGACACTGCAGGTTGTTTACCATGATACAATGGAGAATTTTGCAGATATATCTAAGTTAAATGTAGGTGCGGCAATTATTGTAAAAGGAACACTTGTAGCAACACCGCAGGCAAAACAGCCGTTTGAGATTCAGGCAACAGAAGTTGTGGTAGAAGGAGCGTCAGCACCGGATTATCCGCTTCAGAAAAAGCGTCACAGCTTTGAATATTTAAGAACAATCTCACATTTGCGTCCGAGAACAAACACGTTTCAGGCAGTATTTAGAGTACGTTCTTTGATCGCATATGCAATTCATCAGTTCTTTCAGGAAAGAGGGTTTGTGTATGTACACACACCAATCATTACAGGAAGCGACTGTGAAGGTGCCGGAGAGATGTTCCGTGTGACAACATTGGATATGGAGAATATTCCGAAAAACGAAGATGGAACTGTAGATTACAGTCAGGATTTCTTTAATAAAGAGACAAGCCTTACAGTGAGCGGACAGTTGAATGGTGAGACATATGCGCAGGCATTCCGCAATATCTATACATTTGGTCCGACATTCCGTGCAGAGAATTCGAACACTACACGTCATGCGGCAGAATTTTGGATGGTAGAACCGGAGATTGCATTTGCAGATTTAGACGATAATATGATGCTTGCAGAGGCGATGTTAAAATACATCATCAACTATGTATTAGAGAACGCACCGGAAGAGATGAATTTCTTCAACTCATTTGTAGATAAGGGCCTTTTGGATCGTCTGCACAATGTGGCAAGCTCTGATTTTGCACGTGTGACCTATACAGAGGCAATTGAAATATTAGAAAAGAACAATGACAAATTTGATTATAAAGTATCGTGGGGAGCAGATTTACAGACAGAACATGAGCGTTACCTTACAGAAGAGGTTTACAAACGTCCTGTGTTTGTAACAGATTATCCGAAGGATATCAAGGCATTTTACATGAAGATGAACGATGACAATAAGACAGTGGCTGCTGTTGACTGTCTTGTTCCTGGAATCGGTGAGATCATCGGCGGAAGTCAGAGAGAAGATAACTACGAAAAACTCTTGGCACGTATGAATGAGATGGGCTTGAAACCGGAAGAGTACCAGTTCTATCTGGATCTTAGAAAATATGGTTCTACAAGACATGCCGGATTCGGACTTGGATTTGAACGCTGTGTAATGTACTTAACAGGAATGTCGAACATCAGAGACGTTTTACCATTCCCAAGAACAGTGAATAACTGCGAATTATAAGAGGATTGAGATTGGGGACGGGGGAAAGTATTCTCCCGTCCTTTTTTAATAATCAGAAAGGGAGAAAAGCATGAATATATTAGTAGTAGATGATGAAAAAGAGATTGCGGATGTCATTGCATTGTATCTGCAAAATGATGAATATCAGGTACATAAGTTCTATACAGGAGAAGAGGCATTAAACTGTATTGAGACGACGAAGATTGATTTGGCGCTGCTGGATGTGATGCTGCCGGATATTGACGGGTTTGAGATTTTAAAAAGAATACGTGAAAAATATACATTTCCGGTGATTATGCTGACTGCGAAAGTGGATTACATGGACAAGATTACCGGATTGACTCTAGGAGCGGATGATTATATTCCAAAACCATTCAACCCGCTGGAACTTGTTGCCAGAGTGAAAGCGCAGCTTCGGCGTTATACACAGTACAACGATGGAGGAAAGATAGAAGGCGATGTAATTGATTTTGCAGGAGTGCTGCTGAACAGAACATCTCACGAGTGCATTTTTAATGAGCGTTCGCTGACATTGACACCGATTGAGTTCGATATTTTATGGCTTCTCTGTGAGAATCGTGGAAAAGTGATTAGCTCAGAGGAGCTGTTTCGAAAGGTTTGGAAAGAAGAATATTATAAAAACAGCAACAATACGGTGATGGTGCACATCAGGCATTTGCGGGAAAAAATGAGTGGACCGACCGGAAAGTCGGATTTCATCAAGACCGTCTGGGGAGTGGGATATAAAGTTGAAGAATAAATATCGAAAATTAAAATTAAGTATTTTGTTGCAGACTGTTTTCGTGACAGCGCTCACGATTTTGGTAGGAGGATTTATTCTCGAATATTTTTTGGAGGATTCTTCCAATGATCTTGTGAAACTTCTGACTTCTGTGAACGTGCAGGAGGAAAATGCAAGGCATTGGTATTGGAGGGTAATAGGAAACAATAAGGACTTCTTTCTTGTGATTGGATTTTTGTGTCTGTTTTCTTTATTTTTTTATGCGGCATTATCAAAAATGGTAAAATATCTAAATCAGGTGGAGACCGGGATTGATAACATCGTTTTGGATTCGTCGGATTCTATTCATATGATCACGGAATTGAAGCCGATTGAGACAAGGCTTAATGAGATCAAGCAGATTTTGAAAAAGCAAGAGCAGGAAGTGATTGAGGGAGAGAAAAAGAAAAATGACCTGATTGTATTTTTGGCACATGATTTAAAAACACCGCTCACTTCAATTGTAGCGTATCTGACGATGCTTGACAGTTATCAGGACATGCCGGAGGAAGAACGACAGCGGTATACACATATTGCATTGGAGAAATCCATCAGACTTGGGGAGCTGATCAGTGAATTTTTCGAGATTACAAAATTTAATCTGCAAGATATCGTGTTAGAGCCGGTGGAGCTGAATCTTTCAATGATGCTCGAACAGCTTGCCGATGAATTATACGGAGTGCTGAGGGAGAAAAATTTGACTTGTGAGGTTGAGGCGGCTGAGGATATGGTAGTTTATGGAGATGCAGATAAGCTGGCAAGAGTATTTGACAATATCTTGCGAAATGCGGTGTCTTATTGCTATCCGAATACAAAGATTCGGATTCAGGCAGAGATGACAGAAGAAGGGAATCGTATTGTATTTTCCAATAGAGGGAAACAGATACCAAAGGAACAGTTGGGGACAATCTTTGAAAAGTTTTATCGTTTGGATGAGGCGAGACATAGTACGACCGGAGGTGCAGGACTTGGACTTGCCATTGCAAAAGAGATTGTAGAGTTACATGGAGGTACTATTTGGGCAGAAAGCGATGACGAGGAGACACGTTTTATCGTAATGCTGCCGAAGAAAGAAGAAGGGGAGAGAGATGAAATTCATTCATATAGCAGACGTCCATCTAGGGGCAGAACCAGAAGGTTTAAAATTAGGCAGTAAAAGCCGTGGACAGGAAATATGGGAAAGTCTGGAGCGGATTATTAAGATCTGTGAGTGGGAAGAGGTTGATCTATTGTTGATCGCAGGAGATTTATTTCACCGTCAGCCATTAAAGAAAGAGTTGAAAGAGTTGAATTATCTGTTTTCACGGCTTACAAGGACAAAGGTGGTGTTCATAGCGGGCAATCACGATTTTATCAAGCATGACTCTTATTATCTTACATTCCGGTGGAATGAAAATGTCTATCCATTGCTAAATGGGCACATGGGGAGCGTTGAGTTCAAGGAACTGAAGACAAGCGTGTATGGTCTGAGCTATTATCAGAGAGAGATTACGGAGAGGATTTATGATCTGGCAAAGGCGCCAGGCAGGCAGAAATATGAGATTTTATTGGCGCATGGTGGAGATGAAAAGCATATACCGATAAAAAAAGAAATTTTGAGTAATCTTGGGTACAGTTATATTGCGATGGGACATATTCATAAGCCGCAGACCTTGGTGGAGAATCAAATTGCGTATGCGGGGGCACTAGAGCCAATCGATAAAAATGATACAGGAAAGCATGGCTATGTTCTTGGAGAAGTGACGGAAAAAGGCGTAAAAGCAGAATTCATTCCAAGTGCGAAGCGAGAATACCAGCATCTTGTGATTGAGGTTGGAAAAGGGATGACAAACGGCGCGGTAAAAGAAAAGATTCGGGAGACGATTCAGGAGAACGGAATCGAGCATATTTATAAATTCATTCTGAGAGGATTTCGGGATACAGACATCAGCTTTGAGCCGGAGAGCTTGCAAAGCTACGGAAATGTTATAGAAATTATAGATGAAACAAAACCGTCCTATGATTTTGAAACATTATTAGAAGAGAACAGGGGGAATCTTTTGGGCAGATATATCGAGAGCCTGAGAGAATGTGAGGAGGACAGTGTGGCGCATATGGCATTGTATGAGGGTGTGCAGGCGCTGTTAGATACGAAGAGGAGCTGACTATGAAGATAAGGGAACTTTATTTAAAAAATTTTGGAAAGTTTACCGGAAAAAAGATTGTATTAAAAGACGGAATCAATCTTTTTTATGGGGAAAATGAGTCCGGGAAGACGACCATCCATACGTTTATTAAAGGTATGCTGTTTGGATTAGAGCGGGGGCGGGGGAGAGCCTCGGTAAACGACACGTTCAGCATCTATGAACCGTGGGAGAACCCGAACTATTATTCCGGGATGCTGCGTTTTGAGAGCGGCGGGAAGAATTTCTTACTGGAGCGGAATTTTGATAAATATTCCAAAAGTGCAAGGCTGATCTGCGAGGATGACGGCGAAGAATTTTCGCTGGAGCATGGAGACCTCGAGATGATTTTAAACGGATTGAATGCTTCCAACTATGAGAATACAGTCGCTGTCGCTCAGATGAAAATCGAGCCAACCCAAAGTCTTGCGGCAGAAATTCAAAATTATGCCACGAATTATTATTCCACCGGAAACAGTGACATTGATTTAGACGGAGCACTGAACCGTCTGAACAAAAAGAAGAAGGAAGTAGAGGGAGAGATTCGAAAATCCTTGCAGGAGAAACAGCAAAGAAGGTATGAGATTGAGCAGGAGACGACGTATCTTTGGCGGGATATCCATAAGCTGGAGCAGGAGATGGAGGAAATTGACGGCAGGATTGGGAAGGAAGAACTGCGCTTGAAAGAGGCGTGCCGCAAATACGAGGGAGAGAGCAAGTGGCGAGTTTCTCCGATTAAAATTGCGATTATGGCGGTTATCCTGATTATGGCATTTGTCATATTTCAAAAGCCTTGGAATTATCTTATAACGATTGTTCTGATGCTTGCGGAGGGCATGTATGTGTGGAACCGCATGAAAGAAGGAAAGAAAAAACCACGAAGTGAAGTAGAGGAAGAAGAGAGAAGAGCGCTTGACAAGCTGCTGTGGGAGAAAGAACATTTGCAGGGAGAACTGAAAGAGAAACAGGTTCAGTATGGAAACGTGCAGGAACGGTTGAGCGAGCTTGATGAAGTGAATGACGACCATAAAAAGCAGGATATGAGAAAACGGGCGCTGGAGCTTGCCACGGAACGTCTTTTGGAATTATCCAAAGACGTCCACAAGGAGCTTGGTGTAAAATTAAATGAGAAGGCATCTGAGATTCTCTCAGAGATTACAGACGGAAAATACACGATGCTTCTGATTGATGAAAAGCTGAAAATGAGCCTGTATACGGGAGAGCGGAAAATCGGAATCGAGCAGGTGAGCCGTGGTACAATCGAGCAGATTTACTTTGCACTTCGCATGGCGGCAAGTGAACTGTTGCACGAAGAGGAATATCCGGTTATACTGGATGATACATTCGTATTTTATGATGACAAGCGACTTGAAAATACTTTGAAATGGCTTGCCGGACATAAAAAACAGGTATTGATTTTTACCTGTCAGAAACGAGAACAACAAATACTGAAGAAATTAGGAATAGGAGATTAAAATTATGTCAATGAAAATTAACCATCAATTATGCAGCCCGGAAACACTGAAAAAAGAGTACCCGATGGCGGATTCTCTGAAGGCATTAAAAGAAAAAAGGGATGCGGAAATCAAAGCGATTTTTGCCGGGGAATCGGATAAATTTATTGTATTGATTGGTCCTTGTTCGGCGGACAACGAAGATGCGGTGTGTGAATATGTAGGTCGTCTTGCGAGAGTGAATGAGCAGGTGAAAGAGAAGCTGATGATCATTCCGCGTGTCTACACAAATAAACCGCGTACAACGGGAGAAGGCTACAAAGGAATGCTGCATCAGCCGATTCCGGATGAGGCTCCGGATCTTTACGGCGGAATCATCGCAATCCGTAAGATGCATCTCCGTGTCATTCAGGACTATGGTTTTACATGCGCCGATGAGATGCTCTATCCGGAGAACAGAAGCTACCTGGACGATATTCTCTCTTATGAAGCAATTGGCGCTCGTTCTGTGGAAGACCAGCAGCACAGACTGACAGCGAGTGGAATGGATATTCCGGTAGGTATGAAAAACCCGACAAGCGGTGATTTCACAGTGATGCTGAACTCGATTGTGGCAGCACAGGCAGGACACAATTTCATTTACAGAGGATATGATGTGACGACAGACGGAAACCCATACGCACATGCGATTCTGCGCGGCGGTGTGGATAAATACGGAACATGCAATCCGAACTACCATTATGAAGATTTGATTCGTCTCCTTGAGATGTATGGGAAATGGGATTTGAAAAATCCGGCTGCCATTGTGGACGCAAATCACTCCAACTCCAACAAAAAATATAAAGAACAGCTTCGTATTGTGAGCGAAGTGCTTCACAGCAGAAATTATAATCCGGATATCAAGAAGCTTGTCAAAGGTGTGATGGTAGAAAGCTATCTTTTGGAAGGAAATCAGAAAATTGACGAGCAGAGAATTTTTGGGAAATCCATTACGGATCCGTGTATTGGCTGGGAGGATACAGAGAGATTGCTGTATAAGATTGCGGAAATGTGCTAAAATGGATTAGAATAGGCTTTGTGGGGTGAGATGTAATCTGGAAAAGGAGAGCGTAAATGAGGATTGGAGAGAAACTGAAAGAGGAGAGGGAAAAGAATGAATTGTCACAGAAAGATGTGGCGGACAGATTGCATGTCGCACGTCAGTCAGTCTCAAGGTGGGAGACCGAAGTTTCCCAAACAAAAGGATATTAAGGAATAACCTGTGTTTACCTGCTTGCAGAATACTGGTGTATAAGAGAATGGCACTTGAAATATAGTGTCTTTTTCTATATCTAATAAATTTTCATTAGATAACTGAAAAAGAATGACTGTTCATTTCTAGCGTGATATAATTTATATTATAGAGAACGATAAATTAGAATTTGACGGGGAGGTCTCATGAGGACAGAATATAAACACAATCCGCCCATTCCATATAGTCTGCATGATATGCGGGTCAAAAAGATTATAATTCAAGATAAAACAATAGTCCTTGAATTCGAGGACGGATATGAAAAACTTACAGAACCTTTTGAACAGGTCGAGGGAAACATCACAATCGAAGGTGTGGATTTTGATTGTACCTGCGTTATGTTGCAGAGCAAATGGGGAAACTATGGAAAATTCAACGGTGAGAAATTAGAACTGGAACGCTTTATAAAGAGATACAAAAACTATAGCTTTGAAATTGTAGATGAATTATACGGGTATAATCAAGTATTGTATTCTGGTTATTTATCTATCTTAGAAACAGAAGATTTAGTTCAAATGGACATTTCAATTTACTTTACGGGCAAAATTATTTACGATACAAAAGAGTAACAAATTCCAGCTTGTAGAACTAAAAATGTGAATTTGTTTGATGTTAGTAATACAAGAATTTGAAGTTTCAGAGGTAAAGATAATTGATATCTTCAGATAAAGGAAAACATAATTGTTAAAATAGCAAAATCAAAAGAAGTTAAAATAAATTTATAAAGGATGGATGAGAAATGATGTATGGTATTATCGCTGTTGCACTGATATTTATACTTGCTAATTTACCTCAATATATTAGAAAACAGCTAACAGAAAAAATCGCTGATGAAAGCAGTAAAGCTAAAGAAAATTTACAAACTTCACAATTAAATTTTTTAACAAAGATAGAATGGCTTAGATTCTTTCCATTGAAAAAAATTTTACTAGGAGTAATTTGGCTTTTTTGCCTATTTTATGCTGTAAGAGGAGTCTTTATGACTATTAACGATCCTCGTGGTGTATTTATATTCCTCACAGTTTTATTTTGGCTCATCACTATTTTTACAGCACGCAAGATATGGCGATATATTAAATTATCTTATCACTGCGTACCTGTATTAAATCATATCAAAACAAAGGAGGAATTAAAGGAATCTCTACAAGGTGAATGTTTTGAAAAAGTATTGTTTGAGCACAATATATTACGAAAATATTTCCCTGTCCTTATTAGTGAAAACTGGGTAGTTATGAACGGTCGTCTTTTTCCAAGACACGGAGTTGAAAAAATATATTATTTACACGAAAGCCCTGTTTGGAATTATGAACAAATTAGATTTATATATTCTAATGGTGAAGAATATCTAACGCCTAGTGACAAACAAACTGCTGATGAACTTCGTCAAACAGAAATATCAAATTTACTACATAAAATATGCCCAGTAGTTATTGAAAAAGCAGAGCAAAAAACAAATACATCAAATAAAAAAGATAAATCTATTATTTACTGGAATATGAATTATAAAGGTAAATTTAGAAGAACATTATGGATGATACCTTTTGTCATTATCTTATGCATTTTACTGCCACTATGCTTAGGAAGTTCTTGGATTATATACGATATAATTATGGTTGTAATTTTAATATGGCAGCTTTGGTATACCTATAACAAAATGAAGTTTGAAGAAAAAAACTTAAATGAGATAGATGAAAACAATAACAAAAAATATACGATAGCTATGAAAAACATTCATATGTACGATTATCTTCTTGCAATAAAAGATGAAACGCATATCTACAAAGCCATCATTGAAGCAGTACCTGATGAAAATGATAGCATGATGATTTGGCTAGATGATTTTAATTTTCCACAAGCAGAGATTGAGGACATAAAAAAAGAAATAGAACTATACTTTAAAGCAAGAAATATTACTTGCATATTCAAAGCCGGTAAAAGAGCATAGACGGAGTGATCCAGACACGGCGGTGGGAAAATCTCTTAGATTTTTCCGCCGTTTTTAGTGGCTGGTTCACTTCGGCAGTTGAGCGAGCTTGCGAGCGAACATCAAGCCCCCGTTATCTAACAGGGGGGTACTATTACAAAAGACAAGAGCAAAAACAAATACAAAACTGCTGATATGCAACGATTTATAAAGTTATAAGAACTTATTTCACTTCACACCCTATTCTTTTTACCCGACAGGTCTAAAACAGCATATCAATAGAAAATAAATATAAGATACAAGGTGTATGCTCCTATGAGTATATGCCTTTTTTGATTGGAGGAATAAAGCATGAATGATATAAAATTTATTGAAACATTAAAACAAAAGAGAAATGCCTGTGATTATTCGCAATCACGACTGGCACTGGAACTACAAATCAGCAGGCAGAACTTAAATGAAATTGAAAACGGAAAAACAAAAGCCAGTAAAGAAATGAAACATATACTTCTACATTATCTTGATTATTGTAATTGTACACAGCCTTTCACTTTAACGATTGACTATCTGCGTGTTCGTTTTCCTACCACAGACGCATTGGAGATTATAAAAAATGTACTGGCAATGAAAAGCGAATATTTTATACATGAAGATTATGGAATGTTTGGTTATGAAGAACAGTATATCTATGGGGATATTAGTGTAAATGCTTCTAAAGATAGTTCTATGGGTGTTTTATTAGAATTAAGAGGTATGGGGTGTCGGAACTTGGAATATGTTTTACAGGCAAGAGGGATAGACTGGTATTCCTTTTTAAGCTGTTGTATAGATTATCAAGGCGTTTTTAAACGTATAGATTTAGCAATCAATGATATGGGCGGATTGCTGGATATAGAAATTCTAAGGGAACGCTATTATGCCAACAAGGTATGGAAACGTTCAAGAACCCATGAAGCAGTAGACAGCGGAAAATTATCGGGTACAAATGGAGATACTGCAAAAACTTTTTATATTGGTTCAAAGAGTAGTTCTATTTACTTTTGCTTGTATGAAAAAGAAAAGGAACAAAAAAGCAAGGGCATAAAAACAGACATTAAGAACCGCTTTGAAATTCGTTTGAAAAATGGAAAAGCAGAACAAACGATAGAACAACTTGTTTTTTCAAGAAATCCCGAACAGACCATAGCAAATCTTATCCTCACACAAATAGATTTTCCCGATTATATTTTATGGGATATATTTTTAGATAATGTAACGACTTCACTTCCATTTATTATGACACCTGTTGCTGTCAATATGGATAAAACAAAACGCTGGTTAGAAAGACAGGTCATGCCCTCTTTATTGATGATAAAAGAGATTGAAAAGAAAACAGGAGCAAAGTATCTGGAAGAAATCGACAGGCATACAAGACTAACAGAAAAGCAGGAATTAAAAATCAAACAAATGACAACAGATATAGCAGATATGATTGAGAAAGATACCGCTGTTCCACAAAGGAATGACGGTATTTTTTAATTTCTTCAAAAAATCTGCAACAAAACGGCTACTTGTGTACAGATATGGTGCGAGGAAAGGAAATCTAACTTTTTAAATAAGGTCATAAAATCTTCCTTTGGTGTACAGATACGGAATGTAAGAAGAAATTGAAATTTTTTTGAAAAACCTGCAACAAAATAAGACTTCTATTCCTTATATGGTGCGAGGAAAGAAAATCGAAACTTTTTTTGAAAACAGGTCATCAAATCGGTGGTTGCTGTCCTTATATGGTGTGAAAGAAGAAACTATTTTCATTTTTAACTTAACAATCCGTAGTTTCCGTTCCCTATATGGAGCAAAGAAAATCTTTCATTCCATTTTTGGCAGGAACGGTAGTGTATGGGGAGTTAGGGCGTGGAAAGAAAAACAATCTTTTTTCATCATCAACTTAGCAAACCGATACTTGCTATCCCTATATGGTGCATGAAAAGAAGTTAAAATTTTTCTATTTCAACTTAGCAAATGGACGTTTGCTGTACAGATAGTAGTGAAAAAGGGAAAAAGTTTTGAATTTTAGTTACATTTCTCCTCTTTTCCAACGCGGTATATAGGAAAGATGATTTTCTTCTTTCAATCGTTCTTTGACAACTGAATAAAGCAATTCAATACGTTTGACAGACAGCGAGCCGTTGAAACAGATACGCCATGACCTTTCCCCTGCAAAAGCGAGCGATAACCTATCTGTGTTCTTGTAAAAGACTTGTCCTCTTTTATCGCTATGACCTGTGCTGTCAGATAATGATACTCCCGTACAGCCACAGCTTGAGCGTTCAGAGCGTCGCACGCAATGGGTACGGCTACATAAGAACTATGCAGAGGTGGAACTCCTGTGGGCTATGACAAAAGCCGTTGAATTGCTTAGAAAGATTTTACAGAAAGGGGGTATGTGTTATTGAT
>SKES01001161.1_pt1 | contig 16884 bp, 10 predicted proteins | sample 4826851 | NCBI WGS metagenome assembly SKES01 (sample SAMN11008803, study PRJNA524170) | human gut metagenome | biome: Human fecal sample; material: Feces; isolation source: fecal sample from pouch patient p52 | host: Homo sapiens | place: Israel: Tel-Aviv | collected 2016-09-04 | reverse complement strand
AGCCAATATCACCGTTATACAGTTTCACATTATGATCGTTTTCCGTAATCATAATTGGTTTACCGATATACCAATCGTCTTCTTGACGAAACCAAAGTAATTTCTCCGCTCGTAATGCTAAAGCGATTTCACGATTTAATTCTTCCACACCTAATGCCGAAGCTCGAAGTGCGGTCAAAAATCTCACCGAATTAAAACTGTCTAAAATCGCTTCTGCATAAGTTTTCTCATTGCCCTTTTCATCTATAAATTTTGCATTGAGATCTTTCTTCTGAGCAAAATGAGTTTGAAGTTGGGTTAAATAAACACGGTAATTTTCAACCGCACTTTTCACCACTTGGCGAACAGATTCTTTAACCTCTTGCTCTTCATCAAAATGATGGAAATGTAACTCTTGTGGATATTCCGCAAAGGTTGCCACACTGCCCTCGCCTTTTCCTTGTTGAATTTGCTCAGCAAGTTGTTTAATGCCCGAATCATCTCGGAAACGACGACTAAAGGTTAAATGGCAAATGGCATCACGCAGCGGACTATGTTCATCCGAAGTTGGAACGGTATAGCCTGTTGTTGCATGGATATAATCAGCTTGAGCAGGGCTATAATCTAGCGTTAAAAATTGTGCAATTTCACCTAATACAGCCCCCGCTTCCACAGAAGCCAATTGAGCTTGGTCACCCAATAAAATTAAACGCGTTTCGGGTTTCAACGCTTGCACAAGTTTCGCCATCATGGGCAAATCAATCATCGAGGTTTCATCCACCACTAATACATCAATTTGCAGTGGATTATGTGCATGATATTTCACGCTATCGGTAAAAGGTCGAACGCCTAGTAAACGATGCAACGTTTCTGCAGTTTTAGGAATGGATGCACGTAACTCATCTGAAATTGGCATTTGTGTCAAAGCGTTTTCGATAGATTCCGTTAAACGAGCCGCGGCTTTTCCTGTTGGCGCAACCAATTTAATATGAAGCTTGCCGCCAAATAATTCCTGTAATACACATAACAAGCGAGTGACTGTCGTGGTTTTCCCTGTTCCCGGTCCACCTGTAATCACAGAAAATGGACTTTTTACCGCCGTTGCGACTGCTACTTTTTGCCAATCAACTTGCGCTTGTTGTTGAGGGAAATAACGATCTAATAAGGTTCGAATTTGTTGCGGTTCTACCGATACAGTGCGGTCATTTTTCAAGGCGTTTTTAATATATTGCGCAACGCGGAATTCATCTTGCCAAGCTCGATAGAAATAAATCGCCCCAAATTGAAATGCGAGAGGCGCAATCTGATTTTCAGGATCTTGTGTAAAAGCAATATGCCCCGCTAAGGCTGATTGCCATTTTGATATAGGAAGCGAACCGATCTTTTCATTGATCAGCAACAAAAAATCCGTTTCAGTATGACGATAAGCTAAGCCGAATAAATTACGTTCTAAGAAACGATCTAACACACAACAAGTATTACCTTGCGTATAGCTCCAGTTACAAAGTGCGGCTAACAAAATCGCTAAATTTTGGACGGGTTCGGCATAGCCTTTATCTTTTTGTTTATCAGCAATTAATTGAGCAAAATAATAATCGCCTTGAGTAATCACACCTTGTTCTTGCAAGGATTTTAATAGGCTTAACATTAAAATAATTCCTCTAATTGTTGGATTAATTGCCAATCTGGTTTATCAAAAAAGATGCCCGATTGTGGCGAACCATTCATTCCTCGTAAAAATGCATAGACTACACCACCAAAATCTCGGTTGTAATCGTAGTGAGGTAAACGTGTTTTTAAATAACGGTGTAATGCCACCACATACAACAAATATTGCCAATCATAATGATGCTCTAACATGGCTTTTTTCAATGCAGCTTGATCGTAATCCTTTAATGTCTCACCCAAGAAATTAGATTTGTAATCAAGCAAATAATATTTACCTTGATGACAGAAAACTAAGTCCATCGTGCCCCGCACCATGCCTTGAATATCATCAAACTGTAACAGTTCTGATGGCAAATGATGTAAGGTTGCTAACGCTCGGTTAAAACCATCGACATCAAAATGACTTGAAATATTGAGATAAAACGCCAACTCTTTTAAGCATTGTTTTTCGTTAATTTGAGCAAGAGTAAAATCATCGTTTGGCAAAATTGGCGTGCTGAGTATTTGTGCAAACCACTGTTGAACTGCTGCAAATTGCTCTTCGGCAAGATTCAAATCCTGACATAATTTTTCAATATTTTCTTTCTCAGCCAGTTGAGCAAAAGGCACCTTTTCAAAATAACGATGTAACAAAGTACCGATTTGTGTTCCACGTGGGAAATCCAAAACCATTTCATCGTTATTATGATCAAGTGCGGTCAGATTTTCAGGGATATTTTCTATTGAAATCGATGCATCATAATCTTTCGCATCATCAAAAATGAGCGATTTTTTCACCGCACTTTCATTCAAATAAGCTTTACGTTGATGTGTTTGTTCTATGCCACTAAAGCTCGTCACTCGCCAATCTTGTTCAATTTCACCTTGGAAAATTTCTGCATATAAATTTTCTTGAGAAACATTTAAGGTAAGTGGTTCACTGGCTTGTAACACATCGGTTAATTCAATTGCTACATCATTTGGTAAAAGCTGCTTAAATTTTTCCAATAACGGTTGGGTATCCCAATTATTTGGCAAATCGAGTTTTCGACCAATTTCACCTTGCGTTAAAACATACAATAAAGCATTCCATTTTTTATCAAAGGCTTTCGGTAACACAAAGGCCATTTGGTATTTTGCTCGAGTCAATGCTACATAAAGCAAACGCAATTCTTCCGCAAAAACTTCTTCTGTTAATTCATCCAAGTGTTGATCTTGCATATCCCACAAGGTTTTCTCTTCATCACTGTCGTAATATAAATTAAACAGTTTCTTCTGCTTGCCTGATTTTGTTGGGTCTTTTGCTTCATTACCTAAAAATGGCAACCAAACCAAATCATATTCCAACCCTTTCGATTTATGGATAGTCACAATCTTCACTAATTGACGTTCGCTTTCTAAACGAATTTGTGCTTCTTGACGGCCATCATCTTGAATTTGCTTTTCAAACCAACGCAATAATGCCGCTTCACTTTCATTTAATGCAGCTGCTTGTTGTAAAATTTCAGCTAAATGTAATAAATCCGTCAGTTTTCGTTCGCCATCAGGCCGAGATAAGAGTTTTTCTGTGATATTTTCAGCTAAAAGTAAATGGTGCAACATCGGCAAGACGCCTTGGCGTTGCCAAATTTGTTGATACTCTGCGAATTTTTCAGCCCAACGTTGCCACTGAATTTCATCCTGGTGAATTTGGTGAATTTCAGCTGCATTTAAGCCGAAGAGTGCGGTCGCAATGGCATTCAAAATGGGGCGTTCCGTCACACTCAAACACGCTTGCAAAATCAAGGTCAGTTCTTTTGCTGTGTTACTCTCAAAGACATTTCCTCTATCCGAAAGGTAAACCGAAGCAATACCGAGTGCTTGCAATTCTTTTTTCACCAGATCGGCTTCGGTATAACCACGCACCAAAACGGCAATATTTTCTGCTCGCAATGTTTGATTTTCTGCTTTGCTTTCATTCGGAAAAACAACTGGATTTTCAGCCGCACTTTTTAACCATTGCTGAATCGATGTTGCGCAAGCTTTCGCATAATCTTGCTGGGTGGATTTGTCTTTATCGTTAATGTAAAAACGGAAGGCTGGTTCAGGTTGATTATTCAACTGAAAAACAAGATTTTTCTTGGCTGCGCCGACATTTAAAAATTCGATGTTTTTATAAATAAAAGGCTCATTTTTAAAATCAAATAATCGATTTACCCCTTCCACTAAAGGTTGGGATGAACGGTAGTTTGTACCTAAGTTGAAACGTTCATTCGCTTCTTTTGCTGCTTTTAGATAAGTGAAAATATCGGCACCACGGAAACGATAAATCGCCTGTTTTGGGTCCCCGATCATCATAAAGCCAGCATTACCGGACGCGGTTTTATTGTGATAAATTTTCGAGAAAATTTGATACTGCAACGCATCCGTATCTTGGAATTCGTCAATCATGGCAAAAGGATATTGAAAACGAATTAACTCCGCTAACTGCTCTCCGCTCTCACCATATAGTGCTTCTTTCAATAAGCGTAATAAATCATCAAAGGACTTTTCAGGATGATTCGCTTTGTATTCAAGGAGTTTCTTTTGGATACCTTGACGATAGTGATAGAGAATGATTTTTTTTAATAAATCACTTGGTTGATGTTTTTTAACCAATTCTTCAAGTTCTGCAAAAATTGGCGCATAAAACGGTATAGCTGCTTTTTTATTTTTCTTTTTTTCTGTCTGCTTTTCGTATTTTTGCTCAATCGAAGATTGTAAAAAATAATCCTTTAATGTTTTATTAATTTCGTAGTCTAGTGGGTTATTTGCCCATTCATTAATCTGTTCAATCCATGTTTTAAGACGTTCTTTTTGGTAGCTGCTACGACTGAGAGATGTGAGCTGATCTTTTGGATAATCTTTTGTTATTTCCTCCATGATAATGGAGGAAATTTCATCTACATTTTTTAACCAAAAAACTTTTAGAGCTTCAACAGCTTTTAATCGCTCGCCCACACTTTTCTGTAAAAACTCATCGATTGACAACGACAAGCTTTGTTGATTGTCCGTCGCTACCGATACATCTTTGTTTAAATCCGATTCTAAAATACTTAGCACATCATCAGGCGAACCTAACTCTTTCGAGATAAAATTAGCAATCTCGAAAGGTTGGGAATAAAAATGCTCCCGCCAAAATTCATTTGCAAATTGTTTGAGTAAATCAGACTGATCTTTGAGAAGTTTTAAATTGAAATGCACGCCTGAATTAAAAGCATGTTGCATCAGCATTCGGCGACAAAAACCATGAATGGTATAAATGGAGGCTAAATCTAAATTTTGCTCGGCCAGCTTTAAGTGACGAAGTGCAGTCGGAATATCCTCTAAATAAGGCAACAATTCCGCTAAAAATTGATGTTCCCCAGTAAAAATCGCCTTGTCTTGCTTTTCATAATATTCAGAAAAAACCGAAATTGCCGCCGTTAAACGTTCCCGAATTTTGCGTTTTAAATCTTCTGTCGCCATTTCAGTAAAGGTTACCACCAAAATTTCTTCCACATTTAACGGTCGAGAAAAACAATTCTCACCAGCTTGTAAAAGTAAACGAAGATAGATAGAACCAATGGTATAGGTTTTCCCTGTACCTGCAGAGGCTTCAATTAAATTGACTTGATTTAAGGGTAACGAAATGGCATTAAGTGCGGTTGATTTTTGGCTCATTTTTTTTATTTTTTGGAAACATTAGCGTGTTCTTATTGTAGAGGAATTTCCATAGAAATTCATTTAGTTATTATTTATTTCTTGTATAATTTGGAGCATTTATATCTTAATAATGACACAAAATATTCTGAGGATTTTATGGCAGCAGCAATTCAACAACGTGCAGAACTTCAACGCCGTATTTGGCAAATCGCTAATGATGTACGCGGTTCTGTCGATGGTTGGGATTTTAAACAATATGTTTTAGGTACACTTTTCTATCGTTTTATCAGTGAAAACTTTGCCAACTACATTGAAGGTGGAGATGATAGCGTTGATTATTCTACTTTTAATGATGACGACCCTATTATTGCAGCGATCAAAGAAGACACTATCAAAGCAAAAGGCTATTTTATTTACCCAAACCAATTATTTAAAAATGTCGTGGCAACAGCCAACACTAATCCGAATTTAAATACAGACCTAAAAAACATTTTTACAGCTATCGAAAACTCCGCCATAGGCTACCCTTCCGAACAGGATATCAAAGGTTTATTTGCCGATTTTGATACCACTAGCAGCCGCTTGGGTAATACCGTTGCCGATAAAAACAGCCGCCTAGCCGATGTATTAAAAGGCGTTGCTGAGTTAGATTTTGGTGACTTTGAAGATAATCATATTGATTTATTCGGTGATGCTTACGAATTTTTAATTTCCAATTATGCTGCCAATGCCGGTAAATCAGGTGGCGAGTTCTTTACACCACAATGCGTTTCCAAGCTAATTGCTCGACTGGCTTTATATGGGCAAGATAAGGTTAATAAAATTTACGACCCAGCGGCAGGTTCGGGTTCTTTATTATTGCAAGCAAAAAAACAATTTGATGAACACATCATTGAAGAAGGCTTCTTCGGGCAGGAAATTAATCACACTACCTACAACCTTGCTCGTATGAATATGTTTTTGCATAACATCAACTACGACAAGTTTGATATCGCCCTTGGCAACACCTTAATGAATCCGCAATTTGGTGACGATAAACCCTTCGATGCTATCGTTTCTAACCCGCCTTACTCCGTGAAATGGATTGGTTCAGACGATCCAACACTAATTAACGATGAGCGCTTCGCCCCTGCCGGCGTGCTTGCACCAAAATCTAAAGCGGACTTTGCCTTTATTTTGCATGCGTTAAGTTATCTTTCAGCAAAAGGCCGCGCGGCGATTGTCTCCTTCCCCGGCATTTTTTATCGCGGCGGTGCGGAACAAAAAATTCGTCAGTATTTGGTGGATAATAACTATGTAGAAACGGTGATTGCGCTTGCGCCAAATCTCTTTTTCGGCACCAGTATTGCGGTGAATATTTTAGTGCTTTCCAAACATAAACCCGATCCCCAAACGCAATTTATCGATGCCAGCGGTTTATTTAAATCCGCCACCAATAACAACCTTTTGGAAGAGGAACATATCGAGCAAATTATCAAACTCTTTGCCGATAAAGAGGATGTGCCGCATTTGGCAAAATCAGTCTCCTTTGAAGAAATCGTTAAAAATGAATACAACCTTGCGGTGAGTTCTTATGTGGAGCAAAAAGACACCCGAGAAGTCATTGATATCGATAAACTCAACGCAGAAATTAAACAAACCGTTGCCAACATTGACCGCTTGCGTACCGAGATTGACAAGATTGTGGCAGAAATTGAGGGGTAAAATGTAGGGTGAGCTTCAGCCCACCAATAAGATTGAAAAATAACAGCAAGCCGTAGGGTGGGCTTTAGCCCACCAATTTACGATAACAAGCGGTGGGCTGAAGCCCACCCTACGAGGAACAACAAAAAATACCATGAAAAACAACCGCACTTTTTTAGAAAAATTATTGGATGGGGCTGAGGTTAAGTGGAAAACGCTCGATGAAATATCTTCTATTTATGGTGGGCTAACAGGAAAAGGCAAAGCTGACTTTGAAAATGGAAATGCCCTTTATGTACCTTACAAAAATATCTTCAATAACATTGAAGTTGATTTTAATAATCTTGACACCGTAAATGTGTCTGATGATGAAAAGCAATATGCCATAAAATATGGAGATGTCTTATTTACTGGTTCTTCAGAAACCGCTGAAGAAGCAGGGATGTCTTCTGCTGTTACAACAAAAACAGAACAAAAAATCTATCTAAATAGTTTTTCGTTTGGATTAAGATTTAATGATGATGTAGAGTTATTGCCTGAATTTTCTAAATTCCTATTTAGAACACTCTCTATTCGCAAAGAGATTGTGAAATCAGCCAGTGGAGTAACAAGATTCAATATTTCTAAAGCAAGATTTAAGAAAATCAAAATCCCCATTCCCCCACTCCCCGTCCAAACCGAAATCGTAAAAATTTTGGACGCATTGACAGCGCTTACCAGCGAGCTTACCAGCGAGCTTATACTACGCCAGAAGCAGTATGAATACTATCGGGAAAAATTATTATCTTTCGATAGTCTAGAGCAATTAAATATGGGGGGGGCGAAGAAGAAACTTATTGATGTGGCTAAAATCAAAAATGGGAAAGATTGGAAACATCTTGGAGAAGGTAATATTCCAATATATGGTTCAGGTGGGATTATGGGATATGTTGATACATATTCATACGATAAACCTACGGTATTAATTCCACGAAAAGGAACTATTACAAATATATTTTATCTTGATGAACCATTTTGGAATGTTGACACTATTTATTATACAGAAATAGATGAGAATCAAATTTTGCCAAAATATTTCTACCATTTTATGAAAACGGTCGATCTAACTAAGTTAGATACAGGGTCAGGCAGACCCAGCCTGACTCAAGCAATCTTAAATGAAATTCTAATATTTGTTCCTCCACCCGAAGAACAACAACGCATCGTTTCAATCTTAGATAAATTTGAAACCCTTACAAAATCCATCACCGAAGGCTTACCTTTAGCGATTGAGCAAAGCCAAAAGCGGTATGAGTATTACAGAGAATTGTTATTGAATTTCTCGTAATCCGTAGGGTGGGCTTCAGCCCACCAATTAATCACAACAAACGGTGGGCTAAAGCCCACCCTACAATGTAATGAGAATATTTTTATGGTGGGCTAAAGCCCACCCTACAAACTACAATTTGGAATAATATATGTCTAATTATCGTCGCGATTTTACTAAAGGTGGATTATATTTTTTCACAATTGTTTTACAAGATAGAACAAAATCTTATCTAACTGACTATATCAATGAATTTAGATCTGCATATAAACAAACTTGTGAACATTATCCATTCGAAACAGTAGCAATTTGTATTTTGCCCGATCATATTCATTTACTGATGCAATTACCTGAAAATGATGATAATTACGCAATACGCATCGCATATTTAAAAACACAATTTACACGACAACTTCCAAAAGAATGCCGACAATTTAATAAAAATAGACAAAAATATCGAGAATCAGGTATTTGGCAACGCCGATTTTGGGAGCATTTAATTCGTGATGATAAAGATTTGGCGAATCATTTGGATTATATTTATTACAATCCTGTGAAACATGGCTATGTTGAGACGGTAAAAGATTGGCCGTATTCTTCCTTCCATCGTGATGTGAAAGCAGAGATTTATCCTGAAGATTGGGGAGGCAACCCAGATTTGAAAATTAAAGGTGATATATAACAATACCGTAGGATGGGCTTTAGCCCACCAATTAACAATCATAAATAAAACGGTGGGCTAAAGCCCACCCTACAAAAACTAAAAAATCAAAAGCATTAAGGAACCACTCATGACCCAATACAAAACCATCGCCGAATCCAATAATTTTATCGTTTTAGATCAATATAATAAATTTGTGGAAGAGCCTAATGCCGGTTACCAAACGGAAGGTAGCCTTGAGCGCGAGTTTATTCGCGATTTACGGGCGCAAGGCTATGAGTATTTACAAGAAATCAATGGTCATGATGCGTTGATTAAAAACTTACGTGTTCAATTACAACGGTTGAATAATGTAGTTTTCTCTGATGCGGAATGGCGACGTTTTTTAGAAGAATATTTGGATAAACCGAGCGATAGTCTGATTGAGAAAACCCGTAAAATTCATGATAACTATATTTATGATTTTGTGTTTGATGATGGACACATTCAGAATATTTACCTGCTAGATAAGAAAAATATTGCCAATAATGCCGTGCAAGTTATCAATCAATTTGAACAAACCGGCAGCTATGACAATCGTTATGATGTGACGATTTTGGTGAATGGTTTACCCCTTGTACATGTTGAATTAAAAAAACGCGGCGTGGCGATTCGTGAAGCCTTTAATCAAATTCATCGCTACAGCAAAGAAAGTTTCAATAAAGAAAATTCTCTCTTTAAATATATTCAGATTTTTGTCATTTCTAATGGCACAGATACTCGCTATTTTGCCAATACCACCAAACGCGATAAGAACAGCTACGACTTCACAATGAATTGGGCAACGGCAAAAAATACTCTAATTAAAGATTTAAAGGATTTTACGGCGACATTCCTACAAAAACATACCCTGCTCAATGTGTTGGTGAATTACTGCGTGTTTGATGTTTCCGACACCCTATTGATTATGCGCCCCTATCAAATTGCTGCCACCGAACGTATTTTATGGAAAATTAAAAGCTCATATCAGGCGAAAAATTGGAGTAATAAAGACAGTGGCGGTTACATTTGGCATACTACAGGTTCAGGTAAAACGCTCACCAGCTTTAAAGCTGCACGTCTTGTAACAGAATTAGACTTTATTGAAAAAGTATTCTTTGTAGTGGATAGAAAGGACTTAGATTATCAAACAATGAAGGAATACCAACGCTTTTCACCTGATAGTGTAAATGGTTCGGAAAGTACGGCTGGGCTAAAACGCAATATCGACAAAGACGACAATAAAATCATTGTTACTACCATTCAAAAACTCAACAACCTGATGAAATTGGAAGATAAATTACCGATTTACGATAAACAGGTCGTTTTTATCTTTGATGAATGCCATCGTTCTCAATTTGGTGAAGCGCAAAAAAATCTAACGAGAAAATTTAAAAAATACTATCAATTTGGTTTTACCGGCACGCCTATTTTTCCAACTAACGCATTAGGTGCCGAAACTACAGCCAGTGTTTTTGGCATCGAACTCCACTCTTACATTATCACCGATGCGATTCGTGACGAAAAAGTGCTGAAATTTAAAGTAGATTACAATGATGTTCGCCCGCAATTTAAGAGTATTGAAACCGAAAAAAATCTTGAAAAACTGACCGCACTTGAGAAGAAACAAGCCTTTTTACAACCTAAACGCATCGAGCAAATTGCACAATATGTTTTAGATAATTTCAAACAAAAGACCCATCGCTTTAATGCTGGTAATAATGACTTTAATGCCATGTTTGCGGTAAGTAGTGTGGATGCGGCCAAAGCTTATTATCAAACGTTTAAACAGTTACAAAGTGCGGTCAAAAATCCACTTAAAATTGCAACAATCTTTTCGTTTGCCGCGAATGAAGAGCAAGATGCGATTGGCGATATTGTTGATGAAAGTTTTAAAGTAGAAGCAATGAACTCTTCTGCTAAGGAATTTTTAAAATCTGCTATTGATGATTACAACAACTATTTTGCGACAAGCTATGATGTGGATGGTAAGTCCTTCCAAAACTACTATCGAGATCTCGCCAAACGCGTCAAAAACAAAGAAGTGGATTTACTGATTGTCGTTGGAATGTTTTTAACTGGTTTTGATGCCCCAACCTTAAACACGTTATTTGTAGATAAAAACTTACGTTATCATGGTTTGATTCAAGCTTATTCTCGTACAAACCGTATTTACAACAGCACCAAAAGTTTCGGCAATATCGTCACTTTCCGTGATTTAGAACAAGATACCATTGATGCGATTACGCTTTTCGGTAAATCCAATACACGCAATGTCGTTTTGGAAAAAAGTTACCAAGAATATATGGAAGGCTTTACCGATACGGGTGTTGCCCGTCGTGGTTATTTAGAGGTTATTGCTGAATTGCAAGAACGCTTCCCGGAACCAGATGAAATTCAAACTGAAAAAGACAAGAAAGACTTTGTAAAATTATTTGGTGAATATTTGCGAGTTGAAAATATTCTGCAAAACTACGATGAGTTCGCTGCTTTACAAGCATTTCAATCGCTCGATACCAGCGATGCAAAAGCCGTTGAAGCCTTTAAAGAAAAATATTATTTAACGGACGAAGCTTTTGCTGAAATGCAACCTATTGATATGCCAAGCGAACGTAGCATTCAGAATTACCGTTCGACTTACAACGATATTCGGGACTGGCTCCGTCGTCAAAAAGATGGCGAGGAAAAAGCAAAATCGACCATTGATTGGGATGATGTGGTGTTTGAAGTGGATTTATTAAAATCCCAAGAAATCAATCTAGATTACATCTTAGAATTGATTTTTGAACACAACAAAAAAATGAAAAATAAAGCTGAACTGATTGATGAAATTCGAACCACAATCCGAGCTAGCCTAGGTAATCGAGCCAAAGAAAGTTTGATCGTAGATTTTATCAATCAAACTGACTTAGATAGCATAGTCGATAAAGCCGGTATTATTGAATCCTTCTTCCAATTTGCCCAAAAAGAGCAACAGAAAGAAGCTGACGAATTAATTAGCAGTGAAGGGCTGAATATTGATGCTGCGAAGCGTTATATTAACGTATCCTTAAAACGCGGATATGCTAGCGAACAAGGTACGGATTTAAATGATGCCCTACCGAAAATGAGTCCGCTTAATCCGCAATATCTCACGAAAAAACAAAGCATTTTCCAAAAGATTGTTGCCTTTGTTGAGAAATTTGTTGGGATTGGTGGCGAGGTTTAAAAACTTAAACCAACTATATAGAATTAAAAAGGTGCAATCTATTGATTACACCTTTTTATTTTGTCAGTTTTATCAGAAATTAGAACGTTAAAACTTTATCCGCCCATAATGTCCATTCTGAAACATCATCTAAGGTACCAAGGGTCACACCGTCAATTAATTTAGCATCTAATAAACCACGCGCTTTTACACAGCTGGTGCATAATTTAATTTCAGCACCTTGTGCCGCTAAAATATCGATAAGTTGTTGGATATTGAAACCTTCATTTGGGTTTTGCCCAGCAATACCGCATAAAATCGCATCAGAAAAGCAGAATAATTTAATATTCACATCCTTGCTGTGCTCTTCTTTCATATTGATGGCGAAACGAACAGCGTTGAAGGTTTTTTCTCCGCTATATGTGGAATCATTGACGATAAAAAGAATATTTTGCATGACGCACTCCTTGTTGCAATGCTATAAAACGAAGGCGTAATAAATTACGCCTTTATGAAATCAGCCAACCCAAACGAACTTGGCTACAAATAATAAAGACACCACCCACACAGGGGCATTGACCTCGCGTATTCTACCTGTACAGGCCTTCATAACGCAATAACTAATAAAACCAAATGCGATACCTTCAGTAATTGAATAGGTAAATGGCATCATCGCTGCAGTGATAAAAGCAGGTGTTGCTTCAGTTAAATCATCCCAGTGTACACGAATAAGACTGGATGCCATTAAAATCCCTACATAGACTAATGCCCCTGCGGTTGCATAAGCCGGCACGACACTAGCAAGCGGCGAGAAGAAAATAGTAAGTAAGAATAAAATACCAACTGTTACTGCTGTTAAACCTGTTCTACCACCGACTGAAACCCCTGCACCACTTTCAATATAGGTACTGATAGCGGATGTTCCGATATAAGAACCTACTACCGCACTCACGCTATCCACATAAAGAGCTTGTTTCATTTTTGGGAAACGACCTTTTTCATCGCTGAAACCTGCTTTATCGGTCACGCCTAATAAGGTGCCTGACGAGTCAAATAAGTTGACTAAAAGGAAGGAAAAAATAATGCCGAGTAATGCCGTGTCTAAAGCACCGGCAATATCCACTTTACCCACAACCGCACCTAAGCTTGGTGGCATAGAAACAATGCCGTGGAAGGTAACTTGGTCATCAACTAAAAGCGCTAAACCAGTCACTACCGCGATAGAAATTAAAACACCAGAGAAAATATTACGAGCAGCTAAAACTACGATAATGAAGAAACCTAATACACCAAGCAGAATTTTTGGATCATGTAAATTGCCTAATGCCACTAAGGTTGCAGGATTTGCTACAACCAATCCCATATTTTTAAAGCCAATTAAGGCAATAAAGAAGCCTATGCCCGCACCGATTCCCACACGCAGTGAAAGCGGAATAGACGCCATGAGCCAATAACGGATTTGGAATAAGGTGAGAACAAATAAACCAATCGAGCCCCAGAAAATGGTACCCATGCCCACTTCCCAAGAATAACCAAGCTTGCCAACGACTACATAAGCAAAGAACGCATTGAGTCCCATTGCAGGCGCAAGGGCGATAGGTAAATTACTGAATAACCCCATCGCAATGGTGCCGAGCGCGGCAATTAAACAAGTCGTCACGAAAACAACTTGTTTATCCATTCCCGCATCACCTAATACGGATGGGTTCACAAACACGATGTACACCATGGTAAAGAAGGTGGTGATACCAGCGATAATTTCGGTTTTGGTGGTACTGCCCTTTTCTTTAATGGAAAAAAGGCGTTCAAGTAGAGATTGTTGCATTGTCTTCCCCTTAACTTAAATTAATAACCTTGGTGATAAATCGACTCAAGTAATTTCACACCTAACAAGGCAATATTGAAACGTTGCTCGTCAGCAACCGTCCAAAATTCGATACCGTTGTCAACCGCACTTTGTTGGCTAATATGCAATTTTACGCTTTCTTCACCATTTTCGTTTTCACCGTTAATTACAGGCGTAATAAGGCTATCGTGTAATTCAATCAATTCGCTTTGTTGTGGCTGGTAATCAAATTCATAATCTGAAAGTACGGTCACTTTTTGCGCCATGCCGTAGAAGACAGGCACTTGAATTTGATGGAAAATGACATTGTCTAACTGCGGGAAGATTTTTTGTAATTGCAGATTTAAATTAGCCGCTTGTTGTGGAAACACATCAAAGGCAAAACGGGTTTCACCTTCGTCTAATGGCATACCGTTCAGTAAACGAGCAGTTTGTCCAGCAAGTTTATTCACGGTTTCACCATCTGTATAAGACGCAGGTAAAAGTGACGTAGCAAAGACTTGAGTTAAATTTGTTTGTTGAATAATTGGTAGTAGAGATAAGGCTAATTGACTCACTTGCGGATCGGGCAGACTCACAATGTTACGTTGTCTTAATTCAGTCAGATTTTCTTCATTGATTGTAGGGACCACAACAGGAACATCAGACAATGCAGAGCAAATTCCTTTTAAATCAATCACCACACAGCCACTTTCTGCGGCTTGTGCTAATAAAGGCGCTTGGTTAATTTGGCCCGCGAAGAAAAGATAATTAACGCTGTCCCACTCAATCTCATCAGTGGCTAATTGAGCAACGGCTTTATTGCGAAAACGCACCGCTTGCTCTTCTTCAAAAGGATAAATTTCTACGATAGAAATCTTGCCAACATCTAGCTCACATTGTTCAAGTGCTTCGGCAATTTTTTCACATAGATCAAATTCTGCTGCAATAGCAATATTTAGGCTTGCGTCCATTTTTCTCTCCGCTGTAAAATGTTTTTAAACGATTCATTCTACAGAAAAAAGACGCATAAATACATAAGGAAATCAAATGACACCGGCAATTGATTTATTAAAGAAAAATAAAGTCCCTTTTACTCTCCATACTTACGATCATGACCCTAACAATACGCATTTTGGCGATGAAGCTGCTGAAAAACTTGGGCTTGATCCGCACCAATCCTTTAAAACACTTTTAGTCGCTGAAAATGGTGATCAGAAAAAATTAGCGTGTTTTGTGCTTTCCACGGCAAATATGTTGAGTTTAAAGAAAGCGGCAAAATCCATTGGTGTCAAAAAAGTTGAAATGGCCGATAAAGATGCGGCACAAAAAAGCACGGGATATTTAGTCGGTGGCATTAGCCCATTAGGTCAAAAGAAACGTGTAAAAACAGTAATAAATTCGACCGCACTTGAGTTTGATACGATTTTTGTTTCAGGTGGTAAACGCGGATTAAGCGTCGAATTGGCCCCACAAGATTTGGCTAAATTACTAAATGCCGAATTTGTCGATATTATTGACGAAGAATAGAAAAAGAAAAGCCCGAGTAAATCGGGCTATCTTTTTTTATGATGTTGTGTTTATTTAAATTAGAAACTTGATGTATCTTGGAACAAGCCAACTTTTAAATCGGTTGCAGTGTAGATAACACGACCATCGACTTCCACTTCACCATCAGCCATTCCCATCACTAACTTGCGGTTAATTACGCGTTTCATATTGATGCGATATACCACTTTTTTCGCGGTTGGTAAGATTTGTCCGGTAAATTTCACTTCACCAACGCCTAATGCACGGCCTTTACCTTTACCACCTACCCAGCCAAGGAAGAAACCGACTAATTGCCACATCGCATCTAAGCCTAAGCAGCCAGGCATGACTGGGTCACCAATAAAGTGACAACCAAAAAACGGTAAATCTGGATGAATATCTAATTCCGCTTCAATATACCCTTTACCAAACGCACCGCCGTCTTCGGTCATTTTTACAATACGATCCATCATCAACATCGTTGGTGCTGGAAGTTGCGGGCCTTCTTTACCAAATAATTCACCACGACCAGAAGCTAATAAATCTTCATAGGTGTAGCTACTTTTAATGTTTGGTGTACAGGTGTTTTCCATTTTTTATTTCCTTGTATATATAGTTTTGCTTGGTTACAACCAATAAGTAAGGATTCTATGAGGATTTATAAGAAATGTAAACAGCGAACACTTGTTAGCTCAACTTGTCGGATCAGTCAGTGAAATTAAGATAAAAGAAAAGCGAACACAAGGTTCGCTTTTAAGAAATTAAGATTTAAAGAAATCTAACCAGCTTTTTTTCGGCGTTTCCGAACGGAAAGCAATCCGATTTTGAATTAGACGCGCAATAGGCTCTTTACCCTTCGCATATTCTTCTTTCTCTTCCAATAAATCGCGGTCAAATAAGATTTTGGCTGTTTGATAAATATCCTCGACTTGATAAATAAAGAATTGCTCATTTTTCACCGCCTCAACCACTTCGTCAGATAAACTTAATTGCTGAATTGTTGTTGCAGGAATAATCACCCCTTGTTTACCCGTTAAACCACGACGTTGGCAAATAGTGAAAAAGCCTTCAATTTTATCATTCACTCCACCTACTGCGTGCACTAAACCAAATTGGTCAATGGTACCGGTAATCGCAATATTTTGCGGCAATGGCAAATCGGATAACGCGCTGACTAATACAGAGAAAATAGCTAGAGACGCACTGTCACCATCAATTTCTCCATAGGACTGTTCAAATACTAAAGAAGCAGAAAATGGTAACTGTGATGGCAACTCTAAGATACTCGCCAAGCACGCTTCAGAAATCATCATGCCTTTTCCGTGAAGGTTACCCGCTAATTCGTTTTTACGCTCCACATCCACGACTTCACCATCACCAAACTG
>SKES01001146.1_pt1 | contig 17029 bp, 15 predicted proteins | sample 4826851 | NCBI WGS metagenome assembly SKES01 (sample SAMN11008803, study PRJNA524170) | human gut metagenome | biome: Human fecal sample; material: Feces; isolation source: fecal sample from pouch patient p52 | host: Homo sapiens | place: Israel: Tel-Aviv | collected 2016-09-04 | reverse complement strand
CGATTGAGCCTGTTATAAGGGGATATCTGAAGAGACCGAAAGAAACAGACAGTATTGATACAGATGAGTGAATATAATAAAGTCTCATATACAAAAATGCATTTCTCACTAAACGATTAAGATGAGAAATGCATTTTGCATTTTACAGGTTTATTTTATTTATGGTATGCATTATTTACACGGATTGCCATAGTTCTGTTTAGTCCTGTTTCACATTGAAAGCTTTCATTCCCGGATATACTGCGCTTGCGCCGAGCTCTTCTTCGATACGGAGAAGCTGATTGTATTTTGCAACACGTTCAGATCTGCTTGGAGCTCCGGTCTTAATCTGGCAGGTATTCAGTGCTACTGCAAGGTCTGCGATTGTTGTATCTGCTGTCTCGCCGGAACGATGAGAAGAAATTGCGGTATAGCCTGCTTTGTGGGCCATTTTGATTGCTTCCAGTGTTTCGGATACGGAACCGATCTGGTTTAATTTGATCAGGATCGCATTACCTGCACCAAGACTGATACCTTTTGCAAGTCTTTCTGTATTTGTAACAAACAGATCGTCACCGACAAGCTGTACTTTGTCACCAAGTCTGGCTGTAAGTTTCTGCCATCCTTCCCAGTCTTCTTCATCCAGACCGTCTTCGATGGAGATAATCGGATATTTCTCACATAATTTAGCCCAGTGTTCGATGAGTTCTTCAGATGTATATTCTGTGCCTGCTTTTGGAAGTTTGTAGTATCCTTTTCCTTTTTCACTCTTCCATTCAGAGGAAGCAGCATCCATGGCAATCCTGAAGTCTTTGCCTGGTTCATATCCGGCTTTCTTAACTGCTTCAAGGATTGTCTCGATTGCTTCTTCATCGGATTTCAGTGCAGGTGCGAAACCACCCTCATCACCTACAGATGTGGCAAGTCCGCGCTCTTTCAGAATGGCAGCAAGTGCGTGGAACACTTCCGCACACCATCTTAAGCATTCTTTGAAGGAAGGTGCCCCAACTGGCATGATCATGAATTCCTGTACATCCAGCCCGGATGATAATGCATGGCATCCGCCGTTTACGATGTTCATCATTGGTACAGGGAGGCGATTTCCGGATACTCCGCCAAGGAAACGATACAACGGAATTTCAAGAGAAGCTGCCGCTGCTCTGCAGCATGCGATAGATACTGCAAGGATTGCATTTGCTCCAAGTTTAGATTTGTCTTTTGTTCCGTCTGCTGCGATCATTGCTGCGTCTACTGCATAGATGTCACTTGCATCGAGACCTTCGATTGCTTCGTTGATTGTTGTGTTGATGTTCTCTACTGCTTTCTGTACACCTTTTCCAAGATAGCGAGCTTTATCTCCATCTCTCAGTTCCAGAGCCTCAAATTCTCCTGTAGAAGCACCGCTCGGAGCTGTTCCTCTTGCAACAGTACCGTCCATCAGATATACTTCTGCTTCTACTGTCGGATTTCCTCTGGAATCCAGAATTTCTCTTCCAATTACTTTCTCAATTTCTAAGTACATGATAAATCCCCTTTCTGGTTTTGCATTTGGACTCCTGGTACATCGCAACTGGGATGTACCGAGTGGATTATATCTGCAGTACGGCCTTCAGCATAGCCGTGAGTTCAGCAAGCACAGATGCAATCCATTGTTCCGAAGGTTTCAGCAGGTCTTCGGATGGAGTTCAAATGATTAATTCACGCTAGAGTTTGTGGCATCTAACTCTATTGGTTAGTATATTCTAACTTTTATAAAAATGCAAGAGGATAATTGGGAGGATATTGAGAAAGTATTTCAGAAAGCGAAAGTTGATAATACATTAGCAAAGCCTAAACACTATTAAGCTTAACCTATAAATAAGGAAATTTAAAATATTGCACATATATCTCTGATTGCAAAGATATGCTTTACTTGATTGGTTTGAATAAATTTAAACCCCAAATAAGAAGCCCATATTTTTGTGCATTTTTCTGTATTTGCTCATTTATAGCTTAATATTGTTTAGGCTTTACCCTTGTTTTATTATAGAATAATTAATGAGGGCATACTGCAAAAGTAATTGTATTTTGGTATTTGGCATTAGCACGATAACCACATTTTTCACATCTTTGGCATGTATAAACTTTAAGAGTACATCCTCCAGAAGAATTTTTCGCATGCGCATAAAATTTTCCAGGTACCATACTATGTGTACATAAAGCACGTGGAGACACAGTTTCTTGACACGCTATTTGAATATTATCTGAACCAACAAATATATTGTCAGTTTCTGTAAAATCAAGAGAATCTATAATATCCATTTCAGTATAATCGTTACTAAAATCACTATATGAATCATCAAAAATAATGTCATTAAAACTAGCATCTGATGATGCAATCGGTTCATACGCCATTACCGTCCCGGCACTCGCCACAACTGTCAACGCCGACACTGCCACCATAATTCCTCTCTGTAATATTCCTTTTCTCTTTCCCTTCATCATGTAGTTGATCCTCCTTTTTAATGTTTTAAAATCCTTTCCTTCCTTATTGTTTTTATGTCCGGAAAGGTTATTTTTCCACACGGCTGGGCGAATATCAGAAGTTGCGGCTTCTAATACCAGCAAACTTGCATAGTCTTGACGTTTTTCTTTTGTACAGCCATCGACGGCTACACTATCACTGACTATTTCTGCTGTATCTATGTAAAGGAAAAGTAAAAGATATGCCACCGGATTCATCCAATGTAAACACAGAACGAAAAGGCATAAAAGTTTTACTAAATTGTCATGATTTTTCAAATGTGTATGTTCATGCTTATATACCATAATAAAATCAGGATGCAGAGGAAAACTCTCTGGAAACACAATCTTCTGACGGAAAAATCCAATGGTACATGGACCACAGATCTCATCTGGAATCAGATAATAGGTGAGATTATCTTCTGGATTTTCAATCTTTTCAAAGATATAGTTCCGTATAGAATGTGCACCTCTCCAGTATTTAACAATCTCATAGATTGCAAAGATAATAATTCCTGTTAACCAGATTCTGGCAAATAGATTAAACCATTGAGGTATCCATATGTACTCACCCTGCTTTTCACTCCAGAAAGCCAGAGAACCTGACAGATAGGAATCAGCTTTTCTACCAATTAACATTGTTTCTGGAAGTGCATCTTTTGGAAGCAAATATTTAACCAACTGCACAGGTACCAGATAAAAGAACACACCTGTCAGTAGTAATCTTCTTCCAAGAATGTAATTATAATTTTCATGCTGAATCACATATAAAAGCAAACAAATCACAACAGGAATACTTCCTGAAATGGACATACAGACTAACAGTTCCATTTAAAACATCACATCATTTCTTCTTAATGTATTCTAATAAGAATTCTTTCTCTTCCTCTGTAAGTTTCTTATCAGAGATCAGAGCGCTGACAAGGGTTTTCATATCAGAGACTGTATATCCTGATACGGATGGTTTTGAAATCTGTGTAGATTTGACAGTTTCCGTCTCGCCCTTTTCTTTAGCAAATTTGTTTAATTTATCATACAGATAACTGTTTCTCAGTCCAAGGATAAACATAGTTCCCGGATAAAGTAAAGATACTGTTGCAGCACCGATCATATATAAGGTAAATTTATGTGTATTGTCTACAGGAGGTTTGCTCATAAAATTGATAAAGAAGCAAATACCGGAACATAAGGTAAATAAAATCCAGCAAACAAGTTCTATTTTTCTTTTCATTCTTTCATCTCCTGATTAATCAGGCAGATAGAGTCATTTGTCTCACCTGATTCGGTTAAGTAATTGTAAATTTCTGTCACTTCTTAACTACAAATAGTCTACCATGTTTTGTACAAATTAAGCAACTGATTTTTTGGAATTTTTCAGACTTTTTAACGCCATTATTCGAGATTTGTCGAGAAATCAATTTGTTGGCACAGAGAAAGCCAGGCAAAAACTGCAGTATAATCTGCAAAATTTCTGCCTGGTTTTTTAATAGGTTTATGATTTAATGATATTTACTGAACATGCTCATTATTTATGAAGAAATGAAAACAGACCTTTCTTTTTTTCATAAGGTTCTGAACTGATACCTTTTACTTCATATCCTGTTGCACTGATGGCTGTTTTTAGCTTTGCTTCGTCTACAGGTTTCTCTGAAATGATCACAGTTTCCCCTTTGCTGTGGGAGGAAGTAACTTTATCTACCTGAAAGACTTTTCTCACTGCATCGTTTACGTGAGATTCGCACATTCCGCACATCATACCGTCTACTTTTACAGTTGTTTTAATCATATTGTTGTCCTCCATTTTTACGTTATAAGTTAGAAATAGCCAGAGCATATGATTTTTTCTCTTACAATAATTTTATGCCAATGCCTGGGCAAGAGCTTTCTGAATTGCTCCAAGGATTCCTTCTGAGGAATAAGTGGCACCGCTTGCAGCATCAATTCCGTCTGCTGACTGATTTCCCATAATCTGAGGATAAATAGTTTCCCATGCATAATCAAAGTACTCAGGTGAATCACTGTTACTCTGTTCAATAGATGCAATCTGACCGCCCTGAATCGTTACGGTTACATTTACTCTTCCACTGTATCCGTAGCTTGAGCCTGTATAAGTTCCATCAATATATGGTCCTGTAGGTTCCGGCGTAGGCTCCGGAGTCTCTTCCGGTGTTGGTGTGGGAGCCGGTGTTTCCTCTGGCGTTGGAGTTTCTTCCGGTGTCGGGGTTGGGGTTGCCTCAGGAATTGGCGTAACTGTTACTTCTGGTGTTGGAGTTGGTGTCACTTTTGTGGTACCTTTTTCTGCCTGCTTCTGAATATCTTTCATTGCGTTTATGATACCCTTTGAAGAGTAGGTTGCACCACTGACAGTATCAATGCCATCGACAGACTGATTCTGAATGATCTCATTTTCCAGGATGTCCCATGCTTTCTTAAAGAACATAGGCGTATCTGTATGCTCTGCTTCCAGAGACTTGATCACACCTTTTTTAATCTTAGCTGTCAACGTAATTGTCCCACTGTATCCTTTACCGGTTCCTGTATAGGTTCCGTCTTTGTAAATCTGTTCGTCTCCCGGCTTCGGTATTGGAGAAGGTTTCTTTGTCGGTTTCGGTGATGGAGTGGGAGTTGGCGTAACAACTGCCTGATTTCCTGATGGAATTGCCTGTGACAATGCATTCTGAACCGCAGTAATAATTCCGTTTGAAGAATAAGTGGCACCACTGACTGCATCTACGTTCGGAGACTGGCTTGCAAGAATTTTGCTGATCACACCCTGTGCATTTGCAAAATAGGAGGCTGTTTCATTTGATGCATCTACAATATTGATAGCTGCAATTTTATGGTCAGTGACAGTTACCTGAACAGTGATCGTTCCTCCGAAACCGGTTCCGGATCCTGTATAGGTACCGTCCGCATATCCACCGGCAGGAACTTCTGTAGTTGGTGTGACTGTGCTTCCTGCACCACCCCTTGCTGTACCTCCATTTGCAGAGGAACCTGTAGATGAATTTTTCTTTGTTCCTGTTTTAATCTTACTTGTTTTTTTTGTCTTTTTTGATGTTTTTGAAATTGAGGTTCCATTGGTTTCAGAAGAGTCTTCTGAATCAAAATCCTTACCTGCAGTTCCTTGTGAAATCAATTCTTTAATCTCATCAGTAGACATAACATTATTATTGGAAACTGATGTAGTCTCCACAGGACTTTTATCTGCCTGATAACAGGTTACACAGACTGCTGCAAAAACTGCTGCCGCAGGAATAAGCTTTAACCATGGACGGAAACTGTCCTGTTTGGGTTTCATTTCCGGAGTCTTATTATTTTTCTGCTCATTATTTTTGTCCATAAATTTCTCCTTCTTCAGTAGTTTCAGGAAATTATATTCAGGTGATTACTGTAATAACTGTATAAAGGTTTACAGTTGAAAAGAAATCCTGCCCTTTCTGTGGGATACAGGATTTCTTTTCTCAGCTCAGATTATTTTACAGTTACTTTAACTGTTTTGGTTACACCATTGCATGTTACTGTGATTTTGGCAGTACCCTTTTTAATACCCTTAATTGTACCATTGGATGATACTGTAGCAATTTTCTTGTTGCCGGATTTATATGTAACTTTTCCTGACGGAGCTGCTTTTGCTGTGATCTTAGTTGTTTTACCGACTTTTACAGATGCAGATGTTTTGTTCAGTGTAAGAGTTGGATTTTTAACTGTTACTTTGCAGGTTACCTTTACATCTCCGCATTTAGCTGTGATGACTGCACTACCTTTTGCTTTTGCAGTAACTTTACCGGTTGTTTTGTTTACGGCTGCAACTTTTGGGTTGCTGGAAGTAAATGTAACTTTTGGTGCATCTGCTCCTGTTACAGTTGCCTTCAATGTAGTTGTTTTTCCTTTGTAAACAGTGGCTGTTTTCTTGTTGAGAGTTACTGTTACCTTCGTATCTGCTTTAACAAGAGCCTCTACTGCTGCGTTCAGATGAGTTGTAGCTTCATCAACCTCTGCCTGAGTTGGCTTTTCTTTTGCAAGAAGATCCTTTGCTTCCTGAAGCTCTAACTGCATTGCCTTCCAGGAATCTGCTGTGTAATCTGCTTCTTTTAAGGCTTCTGCTTTTTCTACTGCTGCTTTTAATGCTGTTGTATCTGCTTCTCCTGCTTCCGGTTTTACGATGTTTGCATCTGTTGCATTAACTTCAAATACAGTATCTGCATATCCCATTGCATATACGGTGATTTTCCATTTGCCGGTTCCATCTGTTCCTTTTGGAAGCTGGCAGCGGTAGGAATCTGTCAGACCAAGCTGGATTCCCATTGCCTTGTGCATCCAGTTATCTGCTGCAAATTTTGTTCCGTAAGATGCCAGAACTTTATCACCATTTCCGTAGTAATCCCATTTTACAGCATACATTTTAGCACCAAGAGCACCATATCCGTCACCTGTAATATCTACTCTTAAGAATTCGCCGTAACTTCCACTTGCTTCTTTTACTGTTGCGGTAACATTGGATGCTGTCTGGAGTACCTGATCTTTAAGTCCGGAACCTGTACCGTTTGTTCTGGCCTTGAATGTGAATGTTCCATCGGAACCTTTTACAGCTTCTTTTAAGCCGTTTGTTTCAGCGGTAACATCCGCAACTGCACTATAGGACTGCAAATTGTTTTCTCCAAATCCTCCGGCAACTGTGCTTCCGTCTTCCACAACCTTGAACTGGGATTTGAAGGCTTCATAATCTTCTGCCTTTACTGCGACAGGCACATATTTCAGACCTACTACGTTATAATGGTCGAATTCTGCAACGCTTCCGTCAGCTTTTGTGATCTGTCCTCGCTCAGGCTGATTCAGCTTTACAGTTGTTCCGTCCGTAAGAACTGCATCATTAGCTGAGGTCCAGTAGGAAATCTCATAAGAACCGCCGTTTTTGTCATACATGATTGCTTCACACTGGTAGCTTCCTCTGTGCAGGCCATGGTTTACAGTAGCTCTGGTTACTGTGTCGAAACCGCCTTTGTCAAGTTCATCATGGCTGTCTTTTGTTCCATTGGAAGCTGTGTTTGCAGCATTATAAACTCCCTCAGATGCCCAGTACTGTGCCCATGTCAGACCTGCATAGACATATTTGTAGCCTGTTTCTGCTGTTGCAGCGAATTCATCTTCTGCTGCTGCCTGATCGTCAACAAAAGGTGTTTCCTCATCGCCTGCAAAAGCATCAGCGGTGTCATCTGCTGCATCAAACTCATCTGTCTGTGCCTCAGTCTCCACAGCAGTATCAGATGTAAAATCCGCAGCCATAACCGGTAATCCTGAAACCATCATTGCTGCACTTAAAATTGCAGGAGCTGCCATTTTGATTAAATTTCCCTTGCGCATACCTTTAAATCCTCCTGAATATGAGTTAATAAATATATTTCCAAACTGTCCGGAAAACTGAAATTTTTGACAGTTCAGAGATCTTTATATAAGATAAACCTATTCACCGATGGAATAAGTATCTTTCAGTAATTGAAATCTTTCTTTCATGCCTTCCGTCATCCAGACATGATCAGAATCATCTACGAACAGTCCGTCTGCCTTGTATTTCTTCAAAAGTTCTTCTGCCTTTTCTTTTCCCAGTACAAAGCATGCAGTGGAAAGTCCGTCTGCGTTCAGGCCGTCATCACACACAACCGTCACAGATGTGAGACCGCTTCTTGCAGGATATCCTGTAGCAGGATCCAGTATATGATGATATCGAACACCATCTTCTATAAAGTATTTTTCGTAATCTCCGGAAGTAGATAAAAATTCAGTACCATTCAGAGTAACTACTCCCAGGTAATCACCTTCTGTATCCCGCGGATCAGTGACAGCTACCTGCCAGGCAGAGCCGTCGGGTTTGCTTCCATAGCTCATAACACTGCTGCCGCCCAGATTCAGGATCATGCCTGATACATTTTTATCTGCATCAAGAATCTTCTGTGCTGCATCACAGCCAATTCCCTTACCTGCAGCCCCCAGATCAAGAGTTACTCCCTCCGGCATGGTAACTTTATTTCCATCCAGAGTCACCTTGTCATATCCTACATTTTCAAGCAGGGAATTTAATTCATCATCTGAAGGAATGTGCGGATTTTCTCCGTCAATGTCCCACAGGCGGATCACTCTTCCCATAGTAGGATCCATGGCTCCGTCAGAAGCTTTCGACAAATCCATTACCTGTTTTAAACAGGTGGCAGTTTCATCAGATACCGTTGTTGTATTCCCGGCATTTTGATTGATCTGATATATCTGAGAACTTTCTTTTGTCCAGGAGATCCAGTTCTCTTCCACGTCTTTTAATGCAGAGATTACGTCTGCTGTGATATCCTCACCTGTTGTGTAAAGAGTCTCTGATACTACGGTGTCCATAGCAAAGTCTGTTTTGGTGTATGTGTTTATTTCAGAGTTTCCCCATACAGTCCGGGATGCGCATAAAAGGGAGGCTGTAATAAAAAGTCCCAGTACAAAAGAGTGTCTGTTTGTCATATATTTTCTGATTCCTTATCCTCTTATTGTTGTTTCCAACTAACTCTATAGACTATATCACTGTATGGATAGTATGTCTACCAATATAGTTAGTTCTTACTAATCAAATTTTTTCAATAAGTTAGCAGTTGCTAATTTTTATCAATAACAGTGCCTGTATGAATATTTTTCCTTGGGCAGACTGCAGTGCAGGCGTGACAGCAGATGCATTCCCCTGAATGTGCAGTATCGCCGTCAATATCCAGATGTGCCGGACATCTCTTCTTACAGAGAGTGCACTTTGGCGCACAGTTTGGACGATTCCGTTTGAAAAGTGCTCCCGGGATGATCGGCATGATTGCAAATACTGCTCCCATGGGACAGAGAAACTGGCAGAAGAAACGCTCCTGTGTACACATTCCGACAATGATCAGGATCAGCAGAACTGTTCCCACAATGTAGGTAGATTTCGGCAGTCTGCCTGTTGTAAGCATGGAGAATACATCCCATGGACTCATTCCCTGTAATTTAGAATAGAATCCTGTCATGCAGGAAAGAAGCAGGAACGCAAGGAGTACATATTTTACTTTCTGCAATCTGTGTACCCATTCCTCCGGATATCCATGTTTTTTCTTTTTTCCAAAGCATTTCGCACGGATAAACGCGGTAAGCTCATACAGAGCATCTCCCAGTGAGCCAAACGCACAGGCATAACCGCAGAAATGACGCCCGAACAGAATGGTAATAATTAACAGTAACGCCGTAATATCCAGAAAAGAGTTCCAGGTTACGCTCTGCTGTCCTCCGATTGCAAGAAAGATGGATTTGACTCCTGCAAATGCCGTGGAAAAAAGGGAGGGCGCTGCTATAAAAAATATAAGCTGTATGGCGGCACGGATCAGCCGTACCTTTCGTTGTTTCTTTTTCATGCGTTTTCCGCCTTTGATAATGCGTCATTTACTGCTTCTAAGATACCGGTAGAACTGAAAGTTGCTCCGGAAATGGTGTCAACATCTGTGCTCTGCTCGCTGATGACACTGTTTATGACATTCTCGCCCTGTGACAGATAAGCACTGTCCTCACCCGGTGCACTGACTACACTGACTGCTGTAATGGTATCATCTTCCAGAGTCACCTGAACAGTGATCGTTCCACCGTATCCGGTTCCTGAACCTTCGAAGGTGCCATTTTTATATACATTGTCAGAATCATCGGTTTCTTCAGAATCTGCCTGATCTGCATTTTCTTTATCCTCTGCAGAATCCTTTTCAGATTTATTATCAGCTTCCGAAGATACATCAGAAGAAGCATTACTTTCTGCTGCTGTTTTCTGTTCCTCATAAGTTTCCTTTAATGCTGTAAGGATCTGGTCCTGCTGGTTCTCCAGGCTCTCTGTTTTTGCAATCAGGTCTGCAATATCCTGAGCCTGTTCTTTATCTTTTACTGTTCCGTTATAGAAAAATACCGCCATGATGATCAACAAAAGTGCAATCAGACGCAGATAAAAGTTTTGATTATTCACGTTGTCTTCTCCTTTATTTTTTTATTTTGCCGGATATGATATCTGTTTTTGGATGAAGCAAAACTTAATCATAACTAACTTTAAAAGTGTATCATTTTAGTATATAAAAATCTATATATAACAGATTCTGCTAATGTTGTTTTTTTCTCATTAAGATGACCCCGGAGCAAAATCCGAGGTCATTTATTGTGTGAATTATTTACCTGTTATCGTTTATTTTACTTTTACTGTAAATACCTTCTTAACACCATTGCAGGTTACTGTGATTTTGGCAGTACCTTTTTTCTTTCCTTTTACAACGCCTTTGGAGCTTACTGTTGCAATCTTGCTGTTGCTTGACTTGTAAGTAACCTTTCCTGATGGAGTTGCCTTTGCAGAAATTTTTGTTGTTTTTCCAACTTTTACAGTTGCTGAAGATTTGCTAAGTTTCAGGGATGGATTTTTAACTGTTATCTTGCAGGTTACTTGGTATTCTCCGCAGGATGCTGTGATCACTGCTGTTCCTTTTGCCTTAGCAGTTACAACACCTTTGCTGTTTACAGAAGCCACTTTTGTATTGCTGGATTTCCATGTGATTTTATCTGTAAGGTTTGTTGTAACTTTGAGAGTAGTTTTTGTGCTGCCTTTTGTATAAAGAGTCTTGGAAGAAGTATTTAATTCAAATGTATTTTCTGCTTCTTTGTAAGTAAAAGTAAGATTATTCTTATATCCTACAGCAGTTATTTCGAAAACAGTTGTGTCTGTCACCTGAAGATCTGTGAGATCAAGAGTTCCATCTTCTTTTACAATGACTTTGCTTCCTCTTCCGGTTGCGGCATATTCTGTATCATCAACTTTTACTTTGCTGATGCTCTTAATGTATGCAGAGAACTCTTCTGCTGTAATGCCTTTTGCTGCAACCAGTTTTGTCTCGTTACTGTCATAAGAAGCCGGCATTTTGTCTGTATTTACTGTAAATTCAGTTACAATGGCTGCATATTTTCCGCTGGCATCTGCAATTTCAACCTTATGTGTTCCCAATGCAAGAGCTCCAACTGCAAGTTTTCCGTCTGTGCAGGAAACCGCTGTTCCGTCTACAGTATACTGTGCCTTGAAGTCTGCCGGCAGAGCCTGGTCAAAGGTAACTGCTGCAGATGAGTCTGTATTCATAATATCTGCTACTGTTGCCTTAATTCCTGTAGTTGTCTGCACCTTTACATCAGGGACATCAAAAATGATCATACCCTTATCTGTGTAATAAGTAACGCTGTCAATTGTTTTTCCCATGATTGATTTATAATGTGCAGAAGAAACAGGGCATCCGTGAACTTCTGTTGTATATCCGGTTCCCCAGGAAAGCATACTTCCACGCCAGATATTCTCCAGATGACGCAGGCCATAGTTGGTTCCGTCTGTAGTATTTACGGTTACACCATAGATTTTATCTGTATTTGTATCAATTACTGCTGCAAAAGCCTCATTGTTAAGATCAAGCTCATAATCACCGTAATTTGTTTCTGTTTTTAATGTAGCATCAATAGTAACGTTCTTTGTCTGGGCACCTTTCATTGCTGAGAAAGAATAGCTGCCATCTGCATTTACAGTAAGTTCTTTGTAATAAGACGGTGTTTCACTTAAAATGTAATAAGAGTAAGAGGCATTTTCAATCAGGGAATCTTTTCCTGTATAGGTGTTGCTGCTTGTCTGTCCTCTGTTTGTCACTGTGATCGTTACAGAGTCGGAATCTGTGACCTGCTTCTGGTCTTTCAGAAGGGAAAGATCACTGACCTTTACAGGGAAAGTAACACCTGTTACATCGGTTCCATTGGGGTCTACGTGATAAGCGGAATTTCCGTTCATCATACCTGCGGTTCTTGATTTATTAAGAGTTGCAGATGTGAAAGCATCAACTTTTACATCATTATTTTTCAGTTCTGCCTTGTAGAAATCATCGTATGGAATATTCATAAGCACATAAGCTTCGCCCTGCTGTGCTTCTGCAGCAAAAGCATCCTGGACATCTTCGGTGGTAAATTCTTCCTGCGCATCCTCGGCGGCAAACTCTTCGGAAACAGAGAAATCTGTGCTGTCTGTAAGTACCCCACTGTCTGTGAAATCAGATGCCAGAACTGCATATGGCATGCTGGTCATAGCAACTGCGGCACTCATTACAACAGGTGCTATTTTTTTCATAAGTTTTTTGTTTGTCATGTTTTTCTCCTCTTCTAAAATTTTTTTGCGGAATCACTCTTACCAGAGGGTTAATCAACTTATTAACCAAAGGGATTTTACTTTTACCAAAAGGGAGTGACTTCTGCCAAAGATATTCATATAGGATTGCTATAGGTATGCTGTCAGCAGTAATTATATAAATTAGTCACTACTAACTTATAAAATAGTAACATGCCTGTCTGAAAAAATCCACACTTTTTTATCTGGGATATTCGTCATTTTTTCTCAATAAATACTTCAGTAAAAATCAGTATTAGTTACATCTAACTTGTGGTTGCGGGAATATTTTTTCTGTGTTAAAATGTCTGAAGAATTCTGATAATTCCATTTTGGATTTTTTGAGAGGAGAAAATAGATTTATGAAGCAAAAAACAGCCTGCCTTGGGCTTTTTTCAGCTGTGGCGATCATTCTGGGATATGTGGAATCACTGGTGCCGGTTTTTGCGGGGATTCCGGGGATTAAACTTGGACTTGCCAATCTGGGAGTACTTTTTATTTTGAAGAAATATTCATTTAGGGAGGCTGCTCTGGTTTCTGTTGTCCGCATTCTGGTGATCGGATTTATGTTCGGAAATCTGTTCAGTATCCTGTACAGCCTGGCAGGCGCTGCGCTTAGTATGACAGTTATGACACTTATGCTGAAAAAAACATCTTTCAGTCTAATCGGTGTCAGCGTTGCAGGAGGTGTTTCCCATAATATCGGTCAGTTGATCATTGCCTTGCTGATCGTACAAAATGCAAGTGTGTTTGTATACGCACCGGCACTTCTGGTGGCAGGTGTTGCTGCCGGGGTGGTAATCGGCGGACTTACTAACGAGATTTTGAAAAGAGTTCATCTATAACTTTAAAAGCATCAGTTATCTGAATTTATAATCTTTCAGATAACTGATGCTTTTTTCAATCTTCTTCTATATGTTCCCGTCCCTGGTTGATAATCGTGCGGACATGATCATCTGCCAGAGAATAAAAAATAGATTTTCCCTCTCTGCGGCTCTTTACCAGTTTATTCTGTTTCAGAATACGAAGCTGATGAGAAATCGCAGACTGAGTCATATTCAATGCTTTAGCGAGATCGCAGACGCATACCTCTGCCTCAAACAAAACAAACAAAATGCGTATTCTGGTAGAGTCTCCGAAAACCTTGAATAATTCGGCCAGATCATAAAGCTCTGTTTCTTCCGGCAGGGTTTCATCTACAATTTTAAGCAGATCTTCATGTATTTCATTACTCTCACATAATTCTTCTTTGCATACTTCCATTTTCTTACCTGTTACCTTTCCGGCTTATCACAAAAGGTTTCTGCTGATTTGCCTGTTTCTTATAAATTCTTTACAAATAATGTACGGATCGCGTTTAATACTGCCAGGATCATAACACCTACATCTGCAAAAATGGCCACCCACATGTTTGCAATACCTAAAGCTCCAAGGATCAGACAGAGAATTTTAATGCCGATTGCAAAATAAATATTTTCATATACAATACGGATACATTTACGTGCAATTTTGATCGCTTTGGAAATCTTCAGAGGATCATCATCCATCAGAACGATATCTGCTGCTTCGATAGCTGCATCTGAACCAAGTGCTCCCATCGCAATACCAATATCGGCTCTGGATAATACAGGAGCATCATTGATACCGTCACCTACGAATGCAAGTTTATCCTTTTCAGATTTCTGATTAAGAAGTTCTTCTACCCTGGAAACTTTGTCCGCAGGTAAAAGTTCGCTGTATACTTCCTGGATTCCCAGTTCTTCGGCAACCTGATCTGCAACACGTTTTGAATCGCCTGTCAGCATAACAGTCTTGCTGATTCCGGCTTTCTTCAGTTCAGCGATTGCCTCTTTTGCATGAGGTTTGATGATATCGGATATCAGGATATGTCCTGCATATTTGCCGTCAATGGCCATATGCACAACAGTTCCTACATGACGGCAATCCTGATAAGCAATGCCAAGTCTGTTCATTAATTTGGTATTACCGGCAGCTACAGATATGCCGTCAACTTTGGCAACCACACCATTACCACTGATTTCTTCAATATCAGTAACACGATTTCTGTCGATTGGTTTTCCGTATGCTTTCTGCAGGCTCTTGCTGATCGGATGGGAAGAAGAACACTCGGCAAGTGCTGCATATTCTAACAATTTCTCATCAGGCATTTTATTGTGATGAATACCACTTACTTCGAAGACACCCTGAGTCATAGTACCTGTTTTGTCAAATACAACATATTTTGTCTGAGCCAGTGTTTCCAGATAGTTGGAACCCTTGACCAAAATGCCCTGATTGCTGGCTCCGCCGATTCCTGCGAAGAAACTTAACGGGATGCTGATGACCAGCGCACATGGACAGCTGATTACAAGGAAGGTAAGGGCTCTGTAGATCCAGTCTCCCCACATGGCAGGTTTTCCCATAATAAGAAGTACGATCGGCGGGATAAATGCAAGAGCAAGGGCTCCGTAACATACTGCAGGTGTATAGTATTTCGCAAATTTGGAAATAAAGTTTTCAGATTTTGATTTTCTGGAGCTGGAATTCTCTACCAGCTCAAGAATCTTGGATACTGTAGATTCACCGAATTCCTTAGTTGTACGGATCTTCAGCAGACCTGTCATATTGATACATCCACTGATCACTTCATCGCCTGCTTTTGCATCACGCGGAAGACTCTCACCTGTCAGTGCACTTGTATTTAATGTAGAAATTCCCTCAATGATCACTCCATCGATCGGTACTTTTTCACCCGGCTGAACAACAATAATGGTTCCAATCTCAACTTCATCAGGATCAACCTGTTCCAGTGTTCCGTCTTTCTCTATGTTCGCATAATCAGGACGGATATCCATCAGTTCACTGATGTTTCGTCTGCTCTTTCCCACTGCATAGCTCTGGAAAAGCTCTCCAATCTGGTAGAAAAGCATAACTGCAACACCCTCGGAATAATCGCCAAGGAGAATTGCACCTACTGTGGCTACAGCCATCAGAAAGTTCTCGTCAAACACCTGTTTATTTAAAATACCCTTAAATGCTTTCTTCAGAATATCATAGCCGATGACCAGATATGGAATCATAAAAAGAACAAATCTCAGGTATCCCTCTGCCGGCAGTAAGGAAAAGACCACGATCAGCACTGCTGCTATGATAATTCTGAGCAGCATTTTCTTCTGCTTCTTGTTCATATCAATACCTCTCTCTTCTTATAAAAGCAGGACCGCTGCAAAAAACTTTCCGGCGAAAAGCTCAGTGCCGGGATACGTTTTATGCAACAGTCCATTCTCCGGATAACTCAGAATTAAAGATAGATCTCACAGTCGTCTTCTACCTTCTTGCAGTTCTTTAATACGTCTTTCATAACTGCTTTTGGATCCTGTCCGTCTTCGAATTCAACGATCATCTTCAGCATCATGAAATTAACTGTTGCATCTTTAACACCGGCTGTATTCCTGGCAGCTTCCTCCATTTTATTAGCACAGTTTGCACAATCTACATCGATTTTATAAGTTTTCTTCATAATATTTTCCCTTTCCGCTCATCTCTTTTATATTAACATATGAGCACTTGTTCATTTGTTTGATTTTATTATAGCATTATTTTCTCTCCTGTCAATAGTTTTGAGGAGATTTCTTTACGGAAATAAAAAGTTATGTTATAATCCATGTTATTATAGTTTAACGTGTTGCTTTAATGTTTTAAAAAACAGGATATTATTATCTGGCAGGTATCAAAATCATAAAAAGAAATAGGATACTCTTTGACAGAACATAACTGCCTGTACTGTTTGCGTACAGCAGTTCACAGCAGCAATATCGGAAAGAAAAAAAGGAGGGAGTATCAATATGGCGATACATGAATCAGGAGAAGATTATCTCGAAGCGATCCTTATGATCAAAAAAAGAAACGGTAATGTCCGCTCTATCGACATTGCGCATGAACTGTCTTTTTCAAAACCGAGTGTCAGTGTTGCAATGAAGAATTTGAAAGCCAGTAATTACATTACGATTGATGAGAACGGATTTATCAATCTGACGGAAACCGGGCAGGAAATTGCAGATAAGATTTATGAAAGACATACCTTTCTGACCGGATGGCTGACTTCTATCGGAGTTGACCCGAAGGTTGCAGCCGAGGATGCCTGTAAGATGGAGCATGCGATCAGCGCAGAGAGTTTTGCTGCCATTAAGAAGTCTATTGCAGGCACGCATGAAAATTATAGCAATCCTCGTAAATAATGCATTTAAGACAGTTCAGCAGAGTGCGAAAGACAAGGAAGATATCTGCAGGCGTGCTGACGCACGGCAAAGATATCTGACGCAGGATTTCACACTCTGATGG
>SKES01001145.1_pt1 | contig 17030 bp, 9 predicted proteins | sample 4826851 | NCBI WGS metagenome assembly SKES01 (sample SAMN11008803, study PRJNA524170) | human gut metagenome | biome: Human fecal sample; material: Feces; isolation source: fecal sample from pouch patient p52 | host: Homo sapiens | place: Israel: Tel-Aviv | collected 2016-09-04 | reverse complement strand
TACCTAACACGATCAGCCATACCGGGATCAGGTATACCGAAATCGCCATTCCTGGGGTCATCAGCATAATCACCAGTACCGCCGCCATAAACAGCAGGCAGATCCAGTTACCCAGCGGATAAAGCAGGGCAGGGAAGCGAGTTACCACGCCTTGTTCTTGTTTGGCACGACGGAATTTCATATGCGCCAGACTGATCATCGCCCAGTTGATGACCAGTGCAGATACCACCAGCGCCATTAACAGTCCGAAAGCGGACTCTGGGGCAAGGTAGTTAATCAGTACGCACAATGCCGTAACCAGCGCAGACACCAGAATAGTGTTAACCGGTACGCCGCGTTTATCGACAGACGCCAGCGCTTTTGGCGCGTTCCCTTGTTGTGCCAGACCGAACAGCATACGGCTGTTGCAATATACGCAGCTGTTGTACACGGAGAGCGCAGCGGTCAGTACCACGATATTCAGCGCATTCGCTACAAAGGTATCGCCTAACTCGTGGAAGATCAGCACAAACGGACTGGTATCGGCGGTAACGCGGGTCCACGGCATTAGTGAGAGCAGAACGGCTAACGAGCCAATATAGAAAATCAGGATGCGGTAGATAACCTGGTTAGTTGCTTTTGGGATACTTTGCTCCGGGTTATCAGCTTCTGCTGCGGTGATCCCCACCAGTTCCAGACCACCGAAAGAGAACATGATAATCGCCATCATCATCACCAGACCGGTGAAGCCGTGTGGCAGGAAACCACCCTGATCCCACAGGTTGCTAACGCTCGCCTGCGGGCCGCCGTTGCCGCTGAATAGCAGCCAGGCGCCGAAGATGATCATCGCTACCACCGCGATAACTTTGATAATGGCAAACCAGAACTCCATCTCGCCAAACACTTTTACGTTTGTCAGGTTGATGGCGTTGATCACCACAAAGAACACGGCGGCAGAAACCCAGGTTGGGATTTCCGGATACCAGAACTGAATGTATTTACCCACGGCAGTCAGCTCTGCCATGGCAACTAAAACGTACAGTACCCAGTAGTTCCAGCCAGAGGCGAAACCGGCAAAACTGCCCCAGTATTTATAAGCAAAGTGGCTAAAGGAGCCTGCGACAGGTTCTTCGACCACCATTTCACCTAGCTGACGCATGATCAGAAAGGCGATAAAACCAGCAATGGCGTAACCCAGGATAATCCCTGGCCCTGCGGACTGTATTACGGAGGCGCTACCCAGGAATAGCCCGGTCCCTATCGCGCCACCCAGCGCGATAAGCTGAATATGGCGGTTTTTAAGGCCGCGCTTTAGCTGCTCGCCGTGCTGTTGACCTTCCATTATGAAACCTCGTGTTGTGTTGTTTTTTTGAACTACGCAGCAATGCGTGTGTAATTTTGTAATTCCGTTTGTTGTATTGGTTTCTTTACATTTTATGTAACTGAATTATGATGATAGTACTTTCAACTATCACAAGATAATGGTATATGCGCGAGAATGCACCTGCTTTATGTAGATGTGTTGATTTTCTGGATAAAAAAAAAGCAATTGTAAGTTTTTCATCACATTTAATAGATACTTTAAGTCTGATAACATACTGTTTTAACTAGCTATATGTCGGATTTGTCTGCCTGCTGAACACCATGCCTTAGCCACCAGCACAATAATCTTACAAAAGGTCATATAAGAATAAATAGATGTTAATAATACAATGGGGTTGTAACGCGAGTATTTAAATATAATATTGCGAGCTAAGTGAAAACGTTAAGTAATTGAAATAATTTTTCATTAAAAGCGTTTCTTATTGATCGAGAAATAAGTTTTCTATTTAATGCAAAAAAGTTAAGGATAAACGGGAATGAAATAAAGTGGGCGATATTGTTTACCTGAGAATAATCGGTGAGAAGCAGGGCGATATTTCTTCAGGCTGTGGGACGTATGCGTCGGTTGGTAATCGCTGGCAGGTTGGCCATGAAGATGAAATTTTTGCCTTTGCACTCACCAACGCCATTACCAGTACTGGTAAAGGCGTTAATCTACAGGGGCTACAATTTTGCAAACTCATTGATAAAAGCTCACCGCTACTGTCTAATGCCATCAATCAGAATGAGCGGTTATTTATTGAAATCGATTTGTATCGTATAAATAAAAGCGGGCGCTGGGAACGGTATTATTATATTCAGCTAAGAAATGCTTCATTAACTGCTATTCATGTAAACATTTCTGACAATAATCTTCCTACCGAATGTGTAAATGTTAATTATGACTACATATTATGCAAACATCTAATAGCCAATACGGAATTTGACTGGTTGGCCTTTCCTGCTGGCTATAATAGCTTATTTATTCCACCTAAAAACCCACCTGCCAGTAATCTTAACCCTGAGCCGCTACCAGTTGTTAACCTTCCACTCTCTTCACCAGCGGTTAACCCGGTCTATGCCAAATCCTGTCTGAAGGTGAAGGGATGTACAGATGCCGGAACGGCAGAAGAACCCGCTGAAAACTTCGGTCAAGTAGCGATTTTCGCTCAGCCAGTGGTTGATGACTGCTGTGGATACCACCATCCCGAGGCTAACGTTATCGGGGAACCCGCAGAAGCTCAAACCATGCTACTGTTCCCGAGTAGTGTGTTGGCGACTCAAATATGGGGAAAATGGTCGCTCAGTGGCGTACTCAGTGCAACCCGCGGCTCTTACATCGGTGCGTTGGCATCTGCTTTGTATATTCCCTCTGCGGGCGAGGGCAGTGCTCGCGTGCCCGGACGTGATGAGTTCTGGTATGAGGAAGAACTGCGGCAGAAAGCACTAGCAGGCAGTACCGCCACCACCCGGGTACGTTTTTTCTGGGGAACTGACATTCACGGCAAGCCTCAGGTGTATGGTGTTCATACGGGTGAAGGTACGCCGTATGAAAACGTCCGCGTGGCGAACATGCAGTGGAACGAGCAGACGCAGCGTTATGAATTTACCCCCGCTCACGATGTCGATGGCCCCCTGATTACCTGGACGCCGGAAAATCCGGAACATGGGAATGTTCCGGGCCATACCGGTAACGACAGGCCGCCGCTGGATCAGCCCACCATTCTGGTGACGCCGATTCCGGACGGCACCGATACCTATACCACGCCGCCATTCCCGGTTCCTGATCCGAAAGAATTCAACGATTATATTCTGGTTTTTCCGGCGGGATCCGGTATTAAGCCCATCTATGTTTACCTGAAGGAGGATCCGCGAAAGCTGCCTGGTGTTGTAACAGGGCGCGGCGTCCCGCTTTCACCAGGAACTCGCTGGCTGGATATGTCGGTATCCAATAACGGCAACGGCGCACCAATCCCGGCGCATATTGCTGATAAATTGCGCGGACGGGAGTTTAAAACCTTTGATGAGTTTCGCGAGGCGCTGTGGCTGGAGGTGAGTAAAGACTCAGTGTTATTGGCGCAGTTTATAAAAAGTAATCAGAATAACGTTAGTCAAGGATATTCCCCCTATGTCCCTGAGGAGGGGTATTATTACGGACCAAATGAGATAGTTAAGAAATTCCAGATACATCATGTAGTTGCTATAGAACATGGTGGTGGAGTGTATGATATTGATAATTTTAGGATTGTTACGCCCCGACTACATGATGAAATTCACTACAGGAGATAATGTATATGCGTGATTTAAAAGATAAAATATATTTTTACACAGAAGGTGAATTTCTTGAAATGCTTGAGGAGATAGTAAATGCAACTAGCAAAGATAAATCCCTAAAAGGGAAAAAATTAGAAAAATATCTCGATACCTTAGTGGATCATTTCATTAAAATTACTGAACATCCTAAAAAGGGAGATCTCATTTTCTATCCTAATTCCCAAGAAGATGGTGAACCTGAAAACATCCTGAAAATCGTCAAAGAATGGCGGCGTTCACAGGGGCTACCCTTGTTTAAAGACTCTAAATAAAGTAGATAATAAAACTATATATGAAACATCATCGCGTCTGGCTAATGCGATGATGTTAATAACATAAAATAATAATGTGGTTGCTCTTAAAAAACAGGTAAAAAATACTGAAATCATTTTATCAATTTCTCGCGTTCACCGATACCCTTTGGCTGGAGGTGAGTCAGTATCCGGAGTTGATAGCGCAGTTTTCAAGTGGTAACCAAACACGTATAAAACAAGGATTAACCGCAAAAGCACCTCTTGAAGGTTGGCATTATGGCCCTAAAGAAATCGTTAAAAAATTCCAGATACATCATCGTGTTGCAATTGAATATGGCGGCAGCGTATACGATATTGATAATTTACGAATTGTTACCCCCAGACTACACGATGAGATTCACTACAGGAGATAAATATGTTTAAAGAAAAGCTCGAAGATTATACCGAGGAGGAATTTCTTAATTTTTTAGGCGGATTGAGATCAACTATGAAAGATGGAAAGCCCTTAAAAGGTAAGGAGCTAGAAATGTACTGGGATTCATTAGTAGATCATTTTATTGAAATTACACAGCATCCGTCAGGGAGCGATCTAATTTTCTACCCTAAAAGTCAAGGAGATGATAAGCCTGAAAACATCCTGAAAATTGTCAAAGAATGGCGGCGTTCACAGGGGCTACCCTTGTTTAAAGACTCTAAACAAAGTAGATAATAAAACTATATATGGAACATCATCGCGTCTGGCTAATGCGATGATGTTAATAACATAAAATAATAATGTGGGTGCTCTTAAAAAACAGGTAAAATACTGAAATCTCATTAGGTTATTTTATCAATTTCCCGCTTTCACCGATACCCTTTGGCTGGAGGTGAGTCAGTATCCGGAGTTGATAGCGCAGTTTTCAAGTGGTAATCAAACACGTATAAAACAAGGATTAATCGCAAAAACACCTCTTGAAGGTTGGCATTATGGCCCTAAAGAAATCGTTAAAAAATTCCACATGTATCATTGTGTTGCGATTGAATATAGTGGCGAAATTTACGATATTGATAATTTAAGGAGGGCACACCTCATTTGCATGATGAAATTTATTACAGGAGATAGTTAAATGTATAATTTTAAAGATAAAATAGAAGATTACACAGAGCGGGAATTCATTGAGTTGCTTGGCGAGTTTACAAATCCAACCGGGGATAACGCTCAATTAAAAGGGGAAGAGCTTGACAAATATTGGGATGATCTAGAAGAACATCTTACCAGAATTACACAACATCCGTTGATGAGCGATCTTATCTACTATCCTGCAAAGAAGGGAGATGATGAACCTGAAAACATCCTGAAAATTGTCAAAGAATGGCGGCGTTCACAAGGATGGCCTTTGTTCAAAGATTCAGAATGAACTCTAAACAGAATCTGTCACCTGAAAATCATCACGTTCTGGTTAAGTGATGATTTTCGCTACGAGAAGGTTACGGTGGCGATTGCAGTGATAATAAGCAATGTAAAAAGAAAACATAGGTAAATACTACCTTTCTCTCCTTCCCTGAACATTCATTTTACATATTAATTCACATAATTGAATTGTTATGCGTTTTGTTGCTTGGTGAATCGGTTCAGAGGAAATATTTTTTCGTTTCAATTCTGTTAAGGTCACCCCTTGATAGGTAAATTTAACATTTGTGCATAGTTACAACTTTGAAACGTTATATATGTCAAGTTGTTAAAATGTGCACAGTTTCATGATTTCAATCAAAACCTGTATGGACATAAGGTGAATACTTTGTTACTTTAGCGTCACAGACATGAAATTGGTAAGACCAATTGACTTCGGCAAGTGGCTTAAGACAGGAACTCATGGCCTACAGCAAAATCCGCCAACCAAAACTCTCCGATGTGATTGAGCAGCAACTGGAGTTTTTGATCCTCGAAGGCACTCTCCGCCCGGGCGAAAAACTCCCACCGGAACGCGAACTGGCAAAACAGTTTGACGTCTCCCGTCCCTCCTTGCGTGAGGCGATTCAACGTCTCGAAGCGAAGGGCTTGTTGCTTCGTCGCCAGGGTGGCGGCACTTTTGTCCAGAGCAGCCTATGGCAAAGCTTCAGCGATCCGCTGGTGGAGCTGCTCTCCGACCATCCTGAATCACAGTATGACTTGCTCGAAACACGACACGCCCTGGAAGGTATCGCCGCTTATTACGCCGCGCTGCGTAGTACCGATGAAGACAAGGAACGCATCCGTGAACTCCACCACGCCATAGAGCTGGCGCAGCAGTCTGGCGATCTGGACGCGGAATCAAACGCCGTACTCCAGTATCAGATTGCCGTCACCGAAGCGGCCCACAATGTGGTTCTGCTTCATCTGCTAAGGTGTATGGAGCCGATGTTGGCCCAGAATGTCCGCCAGAACTTCGAATTGCTCTATTCGCGTCGCGAGATGCTGCCGCTGGTGAGTAGTCACCGCACCCGCATATTTGAAGCGATTATGGCCGGTAAGCCGGAAGAAGCGCGCGAAGCATCGCATCGCCATCTGGCCTTTATCGAAGAAATTTTGCTCGACAGAAGTCGTGAAGAGAGCCGCCGTGAGCGTTCTCTGCGTCGTCTGGAGCAACGAAAGAATTAGTGATTTTTCTGGTAAAAATTATCCAGAAGATGTTGTAAATCAAGCGCATATAAAAGCGCGGCAACTAAACGTAGAACCTGTCTTATTGAGCTTTCCGGCGAGAGTTCAATGGGACAGGTTCCAGAAAACTCAACGTTATTAGATAGATAAGGAATAACCCATGTCAGAACGTTTCCCAAATGACGTGGATCCGATCGAAACTCGCGACTGGCTCCAGGCGATCGAATCGGTCATCCGTGAAGAAGGTGTTGAGCGTGCTCAGTATCTGATCGACCAACTGCTTGCTGAAGCCCGCAAAGGCGGTGTAAACGTAGCCGCAGGCACCGGTATCAGCAACTACATCAACACCATCCCCGTTGAAGAACAACCGGAGTATCCGGGTAATCTGGAACTGGAACGCCGTATTCGTTCAGCTATCCGCTGGAACGCCATCATGACGGTGCTGCGTGCGTCGAAAAAAGACCTCGAACTGGGCGGCCATATGGCGTCCTTCCAGTCTTCCGCAACCATTTATGATGTGTGCTTTAACCACTTCTTCCGTGCACGCAACGAGCAGGATGGCGGCGACCTGGTTTACTTCCAGGGCCACATCTCCCCGGGCGTGTACGCTCGTGCTTTCCTGGAAGGTCGTCTGACTCAGGAGCAGCTGGATAACTTCCGTCAGGAAGTTCACGGCAATGGCCTCTCTTCCTATCCGCACCCGAAACTGATGCCGGAATTCTGGCAGTTCCCGACCGTATCTATGGGTCTGGGGCCGATTGGTGCTATTTACCAGGCTAAATTCCTGAAATATCTGGAACACCGTGGCCTGAAAGATACCTCTAAACAGACCGTTTACGCGTTCCTCGGCGACGGTGAAATGGACGAACCGGAATCCAAAGGTGCGATCACCATCGCTACCCGTGAAAAACTGGATAACCTGGTCTTCGTTATCAACTGTAACCTGCAGCGTCTTGACGGCCCGGTCACCGGTAACGGCAAGATCATCAACGAACTGGAAGGCATCTTCGAAGGTGCTGGCTGGAACGTGATCAAAGTGATGTGGGGTAGCCGTTGGGATGAACTGCTGCGTAAAGATACCAGCGGTAAACTGATCCAGCTGATGAACGAAACCGTTGACGGCGACTACCAGACCTTCAAATCGAAAGATGGTGCGTACGTTCGTGAACACTTCTTCGGTAAATATCCTGAAACCGCAGCACTGGTTGCAGACTGGACTGACGAGCAGATCTGGGCACTGAACCGTGGTGGTCACGATCCGAAGAAAATCTACGCTGCATTCAAGAAAGCGCAGGAAACCAAAGGCAAAGCGACAGTAATCCTTGCTCATACCATTAAAGGTTACGGCATGGGCGACGCGGCTGAAGGTAAAAACATCGCGCACCAGGTTAAGAAAATGAACATGGACGGCGTGCGTCACATCCGCGACCGTTTCAATGTGCCGGTGTCTGATACAGATATCGAAAAACTGCCGTACATCACCTTCCCGGAAGGTTCTGAAGAGCATACCTATCTGCACGCTCAGCGTCAGAAACTGCACGGTTATCTGCCAAGCCGTCAGCCGAACTTCACCGAGAAGCTTGAGCTGCCGAGCCTGCAAGACTTCGGCGCGCTGTTGGAAGAGCAGAGCAAAGAGATCTCTACCACTATCGCTTTCGTTCGTGCTCTGAACGTGATGCTGAAGAACAAGTCGATCAAAGACAGGCTGGTACCGATCATCGCCGACGAAGCGCGTACTTTCGGTATGGAAGGTCTGTTCCGTCAGATTGGTATTTACAGCCCGAACGGTCAGCAGTACACCCCGCAGGACCGCGAGCAGGTTGCTTACTATAAAGAAGACGAGAAAGGTCAGATTCTGCAGGAAGGGATCAACGAGCTGGGCGCAGGGTGTTCCTGGCTGGCAGCGGCGACCTCTTACAGCACCAACAATCTGCCGATGATTCCGTTCTACATCTATTACTCGATGTTCGGTTTCCAGCGTATCGGTGACTTGTGCTGGGCGGCTGGCGACCAGCAAGCGCGTGGCTTCCTGATCGGCGGTACTTCCGGTCGTACCACCCTGAACGGCGAAGGTCTGCAGCACGAAGATGGTCACAGCCATATTCAGTCGCTGACTATCCCGAACTGTATCTCTTACGACCCGGCTTACGCTTACGAAGTTGCTGTCATCATGCATGACGGTCTGGAGCGTATGTATGGTGAAAAACAAGAGAACGTTTACTACTACATCACTACGCTGAACGAAAACTACCACATGCCGGCAATGCCGGAAGGTGCTGAGGAAGGTATCCGTAAAGGTATCTACAAACTCGAAACCCTTGAAGGTAGCAAAGGTAAAGTTCAGCTGCTGGGCTCCGGTTCTATCCTGCGTCACGTCCGTGAAGCGGCAGAGATCCTGGCGAAAGATTACGGCGTAGGTTCTGACGTTTATAGCGTGACCTCCTTCACCGAACTGGCGCGAGATGGTCAGGATTGTGAACGCTGGAACATGCTGCACCCGCTGGAAACTCCGCGCGTTCCGTATATCGCTCAGGTGATGAACGACGCTCCGGCAGTGGCATCTACCGACTATATGAAACTGTTCGCTGAGCAGGTCCGTACTTACGTACCGGCTGACGACTACCGCGTACTGGGTACTGATGGCTTCGGTCGTTCCGACAGCCGTGAGAACCTGCGTCACCACTTCGAAGTTGATGCTTCTTATGTCGTGGTTGCGGCGCTGGGCGAACTGGCTAAACGTGGCGAAATCGATAAGAAAGTGGTTGCTGACGCAATCGCCAAATTCAACATCGATGCAGATAAAGTTAACCCGCGTCTGGCGTAAGAGGTAAAAGAATAATGGCTATCGAAATCAAAGTACCGGACATCGGGGCTGATGAAGTTGAAATCACCGAGATCCTGGTCAAAGTGGGCGACAAAGTTGAAGCCGAACAGTCGCTGATCACCGTAGAAGGCGACAAAGCCTCTATGGAAGTTCCGTCTCCGCAGGCGGGTATCGTTAAAGAGATCAAAGTCTCTGTTGGCGATAAAACCCAGACCGGCGCACTGATTATGATTTTCGATTCCGCCGACGGTGCAGCAGACGCTGCACCTGCTCAGGCAGAAGAGAAGAAAGAAGCAGCTCCGGCAGCAGCACCAGCGGCTGCGGCGGCAAAAGACGTTAACGTTCCGGATATCGGCAGCGACGAAGTTGAAGTGACCGAAATCCTGGTGAAAGTTGGCGATAAAGTTGAAGCTGAACAGTCGCTGATCACCGTAGAAGGCGACAAGGCTTCTATGGAAGTTCCGGCTCCGTTTGCTGGCACCGTGAAAGAGATCAAAGTGAACGTGGGTGACAAAGTGTCTACCGGCTCGCTGATTATGGTCTTCGAAGTCGCGGGTGAAGCAGGCGCGGCAGCTCCGGCCGCTAAACAGGAAGCAGCTCCGGCAGCGGCCCCTGCACCAGCGGCTGGCGTGAAAGAAGTTAACGTTCCGGATATCGGCGGTGACGAAGTTGAAGTGACTGAAGTGATGGTGAAAGTGGGCGACAAAGTTGCCGCTGAACAGTCACTGATCACCGTAGAAGGCGACAAAGCTTCTATGGAAGTTCCGGCGCCGTTTGCAGGCGTCGTGAAGGAACTGAAAGTCAACGTTGGCGATAAAGTGAAAACTGGCTCGCTGATTATGATCTTCGAAGTTGAAGGCGCAGCGCCTGCGGCAGCTCCTGCGAAACAGGAAGCGGCAGCGCCGGCACCGGCAGCAAAAGCTGAAGCCCCGGCAGCAGCACCAGCTGCGAAAGCGGAAGGCAAATCTGAATTTGCTGAAAACGACGCTTATGTTCACGCGACTCCGCTGATCCGCCGTCTGGCACGCGAGTTTGGTGTTAACCTTGCGAAAGTGAAGGGCACTGGCCGTAAAGGTCGTATCCTGCGCGAAGACGTTCAGGCTTACGTGAAAGAAGCTATCAAACGTGCAGAAGCAGCTCCGGCAGCGACTGGCGGTGGTATCCCTGGCATGCTGCCGTGGCCGAAGGTGGACTTCAGCAAGTTTGGTGAAATCGAAGAAGTGGAACTGGGCCGCATCCAGAAAATCTCTGGTGCGAACCTGAGCCGTAACTGGGTAATGATCCCGCATGTTACTCACTTCGACAAAACCGATATCACCGAGTTGGAAGCGTTCCGTAAACAGCAGAACGAAGAAGCGGCGAAACGTAAGCTGGATGTGAAGATCACCCCGGTTGTCTTCATCATGAAAGCCGTTGCTGCAGCTCTTGAGCAGATGCCTCGCTTCAATAGTTCGCTGTCGGAAGACGGTCAGCGTCTGACCCTGAAGAAATACATCAACATCGGTGTGGCGGTGGATACCCCGAACGGTCTGGTTGTTCCGGTATTCAAAGACGTCAACAAGAAAGGCATCATCGAGCTGTCTCGCGAGCTGATGACTATTTCTAAGAAAGCGCGTGACGGTAAGCTGACTGCGGGCGAAATGCAGGGCGGTTGCTTCACCATCTCCAGCATCGGCGGCCTGGGTACTACCCACTTCGCGCCGATTGTGAACGCGCCGGAAGTGGCTATCCTCGGCGTTTCCAAGTCCGCGATGGAGCCGGTGTGGAATGGTAAAGAGTTCGTGCCGCGTCTGATGCTGCCGATTTCTCTCTCCTTCGACCACCGCGTGATCGACGGTGCTGATGGTGCCCGTTTCATTACCATCATTAACAACACGCTGTCTGACATTCGCCGTCTGGTGATGTAAGTAAAAGAGCCGGCCCAACGGCCGGCTTTTTTCTGGTAATCTCATGAATGTATTGAGGTTATTAGCGAATAGACAAATCGGTTGCCGTTTGTTGTTTAAAAATTGTTAACAATTTTGTAAAATACCGACGGATAGAACGACCCGGTGGTGGTTAGGGTATTACTTCACATACCCTATGGATTTCTGGGTGCAGCAAGGTAGCAAGCGCCAGAATCCCCAGGAGCTTACATAAGTAAGTGACTGGGGTGAGGGCGTGAAGCTAACGCCGCTGCGGCCTGAAAGACGACGGGTATGACCGCCGGAGATAAATATATAGAGGTCATGATGAGTACTGAAATCAAAACTCAGGTCGTGGTACTTGGGGCAGGCCCCGCAGGTTACTCCGCTGCCTTCCGTTGCGCTGATTTAGGTCTGGAAACCGTAATCGTAGAACGTTACAACACCCTTGGCGGTGTTTGCCTGAACGTCGGCTGTATCCCTTCTAAAGCACTGCTGCACGTAGCAAAAGTTATCGAAGAAGCCAAAGCGCTGGCTGAACACGGTATCGTCTTCGGCGAACCGAAAACCGATATCGACAAGATTCGTACCTGGAAAGAGAAAGTGATCAATCAGCTGACCGGTGGTCTGGCTGGTATGGCGAAAGGCCGCAAAGTCAAAGTGGTCAACGGTCTGGGTAAATTCACCGGGGCTAACACCCTGGAAGTTGAAGGTGAGAACGGCAAAACCGTGATCAACTTCGACAACGCGATCATTGCAGCGGGTTCTCGCCCGATCCAACTGCCGTTTATTCCGCATGAAGATCCGCGTATCTGGGACTCCACTGACGCGCTGGAACTGAAAGAAGTACCAGAACGCCTGCTGGTAATGGGTGGCGGTATCATCGGTCTGGAAATGGGCACCGTTTACCACGCGCTGGGTTCACAGATTGACGTGGTTGAAATGTTCGACCAGGTTATCCCGGCAGCTGACAAAGACATCGTTAAAGTCTTCACCAAGCGTATCAGCAAGAAATTCAACCTGATGCTGGAAACCAAAGTTACCGCCGTTGAAGCGAAAGAAGACGGTATTTATGTGACGATGGAAGGCAAAAAAGCACCCGCTGAACCGCAGCGTTACGACGCCGTGCTGGTAGCGATTGGTCGTGTGCCGAACGGTAAAAACCTCGACGCAGGCAAAGCAGGCGTGGAAGTGGACGACCGTGGTTTCATCCGCGTTGACAAACAGCTGCGTACCAACGTACCGCACATCTTTGCTATCGGCGATATCGTCGGTCAACCGATGCTGGCACACAAAGGTGTTCACGAAGGTCACGTTGCCGCTGAAGTTATCGCCGGTAAGAAACACTACTTCGATCCGAAAGTTATCCCGTCCATCGCCTATACCGAACCAGAAGTTGCATGGGTGGGTCTGACTGAGAAAGAAGCGAAAGAGAAAGGCATCAGCTATGAAACCGCCACCTTCCCGTGGGCTGCTTCTGGTCGTGCTATCGCTTCCGACTGCGCAGACGGTATGACCAAGCTGATTTTCGACAAAGAATCTCACCGTGTGATCGGTGGTGCGATTGTCGGTACCAACGGCGGCGAGCTGCTGGGTGAAATCGGCCTGGCAATCGAAATGGGTTGTGATGCTGAAGACATCGCACTGACCATCCACGCGCACCCGACTCTGCACGAGTCTGTGGGCCTGGCGGCAGAAGTGTTCGAAGGTAGCATTACCGACCTGCCGAACCCGAAAGCGAAGAAGAAGTAAGTGTTCGTTTGCCGGAACATCCGGCAATTAAAAAAGCGGCTAACCACGCCGCTTTTTTTACGTCTGCAATTTACCTTTCCTGTCGCCTTGCTCCGCGCTCAGAGAGACGTTCGCGTACTGCTGACCGTTGCTCGTTATTCAGCCTGACAGTATGGTTACTGTCGTTTAGACGTTGTGGGCGGCTCTCCTGAACTTTTTCCCGAAAAACCTGACGTTGTTCAGGTGATGCTGATTGAACACGCTGGCGGGCGTTATCACGTTGCTGTTGATTCAGTGGGCGCTGCTGTACTTTTTCCTTAAACACCTGGCGCTGCTCTGGTGATGCGGACTGAATGCGCTCACGCGCTGCCTCTCTTCGCTGCTGGTTCTTCGGGTTAGTCTGCATTCTCTCGCGAACCGCCTGGCGCTGCTCAGGCGAGGCGGACTGATAACGCTGACGAGCGGCGTCCTTTTGTTGCTGGGTCAGTGGTTGGCGACGGCTGAAGTCGTGGAAGTCGTCATAGCTCCCATAGTGTTCAGCTTCATTAAACCGCTGTGCCGCTGCCTGACGTTGGGTATCTCGTGTAATGACTGGTGCGGCGTGTGTTCGTTGCTGAAACTGACTTGCTGCCGCCTGACGCTGGCTGTCGCGCGTTGGGGCAGGTAATTGCGTGGCGCTCATTCCGCCGTTGACATCGGTTTGATGAAACCGCTTTGCCATATCCTGATCATGATAGGGCACACCATTACGGTAGTTTGGATTGTGCCGCCATGCCATATTCTTATCAGTAAGATGCTCACCGGTGATACGGTTGAAATTGTTGACGTCGATATTGATGTTGTCGCCGTTGTGTTGCCAGCCATTACCGTCACGATGACCGCCATCGTGGTGATGATAATCATCATCGTCATGATGATGATGGTCATGATCGTCGTCGTCCCAGTCGATGCTGCTGAATAGTGCGTACGTGGTAGCAACACCCATGCTATAGCCGAATCCGCGCACAAAGCTGTCAATAAACGGTTCTCCGGCTGGTGGTGGCAGATAAACCGGCGGATACGCAGTATTGGCCCAGTTCCCGTAAACCACGGTTGGGTTGTAGTTGGGAATATAGACCACATCAGGATTGGCGGGCTCAATGGAAATGACGGTTGTTGCCGGCTCTGTAATGACGGGGTTGGCAGTTAAAACTGTATTGGATGGTATGACGGGTGCCGTGACTGTCTGTTTTACCGGTACAGCTTTCTTCGTTGTGGTAATAACTTTCTGTTCAGTTGATGACTTCAGCGAGCCGGTTTGTTGCGCCAGTTGCCGCAATCGCTGTACCGAGTCCATCACGTCCTGCGGCTGGGCCAGAAAAGCATCGCCCAGGTTTTGCACCCATTGCGGGTTTTCGCCCATCAATGCCATCAACTGTGGAAAGGCCACCAGTGATTTGACGCTGGCGTCCCAGGACTGGCCAGATACCGCCTGAATAGCAGCATCGCCTTGTTTAAGTGGATTATCGTGTGACCATTGCACTGCTTGAGCAACGTTTGTCGGATAGGTTGATGCCATCAGCACCTGCGAAAGTAGGGCGTCGGGATATAGCGCGATGGGTGCGACCCATTGATCTATTTGAGCAGTACTGAATGCGGATTTGACGACGGCAGGTGTTACAGGAGGCGCGGAAACCGTTGCAGGAAGCGTAACTGCGGCGATGTCAGGCGCAGTCTGTTGTGTCGATTGCGCTTCCACAGGCGCTTCCACTGTGCGGCTTTTTATATATAGCCCGGTAGAGGCGGCACAAAGCCCGGCACTGCAAATTAGCGCCAGCACATGGGGTTTAAACGGCAAAGTCATTTTCATAATTCGGATCTCAAGGAAATCGCAATGGTCGGCGAACTGCCACCCGCAGGTGCTGTGAATCCGAGTATAAAGAGGCCGTAGTTTAAATTTTGACTAATCTTGGGATTCGTTGAGAAAGGTGATTATCACCATGCGAATTAACGAAGTTTTTACGGAGGGAAACATTCTCTAGACTATCCTTAACGATTCAGCCACTTTTTTATGTTGCTTTTTTGTAAACAGATTAACACCTCGTCAAAATCCTGCTATTCTGCCCGTTGCGGTACTGGGCATTTACCCTACAAACTGCTGTCTCACAGGAGCGTGAAGAGAATCGCCTGCCGCACTATGACAATGAGAGCGAGGAGAACCGTCGTGCTAGAAGAATACCGTAAGCACGTAGCTGAGCGTGCCGCTGAGGGGATTGCGCCCAAACCCCTGGATGCAAACCAAATGGCCGCACTTGTAGAGCTGCTGAAAAACCCGCCCGCGGGCGAAGAAGAATTCCTGTTAGATCTGTTAACCAACCGTGTTCCCCCAGGCGTCGATGAAGCCGCCTATGTCAAAGCAGGCTTCCTGGCTGCTATCGCTAAAGGCGAAGCCAAATCCCCTCTGCTGACTCCGGAAAAAGCCATCGAACTGCTGGGCACTATGCAGGGTGGTTACAACATTCATCCGCTGATCGACGCGCTGGATGATGCCAAACTGGCACCTATTGCTGCCAAAGCACTTTCTCACACACTGCTGATGTTCGATAACTTCTATGACGTAGAAGAGAAAGCGAAAGCAGGCAACGAATATGCGAAGCAGGTTATGCAGTCCTGGGCGGATGCCGAATGGTTCCTGAATCGCCCGGCGCTGGCTGAAAAACTGACCGTTACCGTCTTCAAAGTCACTGGCGAAACTAACACCGATGACCTTTCTCCGGCACCGGATGCGTGGTCACGCCCGGATATCCCACTGCACGCGCTGGCGATGCTGAAAAACGCCCGTGAAGGCATCGAGCCAGACCAGCCAGGTGTTGTTGGTCCGATCAAGCAAATCGAAGCTCTGCAACAGAAAGGTTTCCCGCTGGCGTACGTCGGTGACGTTGTGGGTACGGGTTCTTCGCGTAAATCCGCCACTAACTCCGTACTGTGGTTTATGGGGGATGATATTCCACATGTGCCGAACAAACGCGGCGGTGGTTTGTGCCTCGGCGGTAAAATTGCACCAATCTTCTTTAACACAATGGAAGACGCAGGTGCACTGCCAATCGAAGTCGACGTCTCTAACCTGAACATGGGCGACGTAATTGACGTTTACCCGTACAAAGGTGAAGTGCGTAACCACGAAACCGGCGAACTGCTGGCGACCTTCGAACTGAAAACCGACGTGCTGATTGATGAAGTGCGTGCTGGCGGCCGTATTCCGCTGATTATTGGGCGTGGCCTGACCACCAAAGCGCGTGAAGCACTTGGTCTGCCGCACAGTGATGTGTTCCGTCAGGCGAAAGATGTCGCTGAGAGCGATCGCGGCTTCTCGCTGGCGCAAAAAATGGTAGGCCGTGCCTGTGGCGTGAAAGGCATTCGTCCGGGCGCGTACTGCGAACCGAAAATGACTTCTGTAGGCTCTCAGGACACCACCGGCCCGATGACCCGTGATGAACTGAAAGACCTGGCGTGCCTGGGCTTCTCGGCTGACCTGGTGATGCAGTCTTTCTGCCACACCGCGGCGTATCCGAAACCGGTTGACGTTAACACTCACCACACCCTGCCGGACTTCATTATGAACCGTGGCGGTGTGTCGCTGCGTCCGGGTGACGGCGTCATTCACTCCTGGCTGAACCGTATGCTGCTGCCGGATACCGTCGGTACCGGTGGTGACTCCCATACCCGTTTCCCGATCGGCATTTCTTTCCCGGCGGGTTCTGGTCTGGTGGCGTTTGCTGCCGCAACTGGCGTAATGCCGCTGGATATGCCGGAATCCGTTCTGGTGCGCTTCAAAGGCAAAATGCAGCCGGGCATCACCCTGCGCGATCTGGTACACGCGATCCCGCTGTATGCGATCAAACAAGGTCTGCTGACCGTTGAGAAGAAAGGCAAGAAAAACATCTTCTCTGGTCGCATTCTGGAAATTGAAGGTCTGCCGGATCTGAAAGTTGAGCAGGCCTTTGAGCTGACCGATGCGTCCGCCGAGCGTTCTGCCGCTGGTTGTACTATCAAGCTGAACAAAGAAC
>SKES01001140.1_pt1 | contig 17073 bp, 8 predicted proteins | sample 4826851 | NCBI WGS metagenome assembly SKES01 (sample SAMN11008803, study PRJNA524170) | human gut metagenome | biome: Human fecal sample; material: Feces; isolation source: fecal sample from pouch patient p52 | host: Homo sapiens | place: Israel: Tel-Aviv | collected 2016-09-04 | reverse complement strand
GGAGGCACACAGCATCAGCGTGTCGGCAGCGTTACCATTGGATTCAGCACAGTAATTCTTGCCACCAAAGGTGCTGTTACCAACATCATCGCCGCGTGCTTTACGGTGCATCAACTGGAACAGGTTCCAGCCTTTCATCCCTTCACGCTCGCTGTAGAACGCTGGCAGCTTGCCATCTGGATACCACTTCGTGATATCAAAGTTTTTCTCTGCCCACTCTTTCAGCTGTGCGTACATCAGCAGACGGTCCCCCGCACCGCCGCGCGCCCAGGCCTGACCGTTGCTCTCGTCCAGATATTCCGGCGCGACGGTAATGTCGTCAGCGACACGGTTCATCTTGCCGAGATAGCGATCCTGCATGTACAGCGCCAGCACGTTGTTCGCCACTTCAGTTGCACCCGGTACGTTCAGCGGTGTTTCTGCAGCGTTATGACCGACTTCGTGCCAAATCAGCCAGTCGTTCAGCGGCGTTGTCGGCAGCGTGGTGCTGTTCGTCGAGAAGCTGCTGTTCATTACCGGATAACCCGAGTGCGCATCACCGATGGAGATCTGCACATCGTTGGCGAAACGGTGTTTATGCCCCGTCAATGCTTTATAGGTAAACATCCGGTGCTTACCGTCTTCATCATTACGACCGTAGAAGTCATTCATCGAGCTGGCAAAGGTATCCAGATCTTTAGCGAATTCTGCTACACCACCAGTGAAATTGCTGGCCTCAAGGTTCTTCTTCGGCGTGGTATAGACGAACGACGCAGACTCCAGCTCGCCCAGCGGCGCCGGTGAGTCCAGATCGTTTTTCCATTCGCCGTCTTTATAGAACGGCGCTTTTACTACACCGGTAAAGGTGAAGTTAGCAGAAACATCATCCTTACTGTCGCCCTTGATATAAATCAGACCACCATAAGGCACCTTGAAGGTCACTTCACCGTTAGCCTCCAGAGTATACGTTTTAGTCACTCTTGGCGGACGGTTCAGCGCAACTTCATGCTTCTCACGTCCAGTCAGGTCGTCAGCCAGCGCCACGGTAACAGTCACTGGGACTGACGCCGAAGACTTAATGGTGACGTCCTGCTGGGCCGGTGCCCACAGGCCGGTTGACTGCATGTTACCCGCAAACCATTTGGTCGGATTCGAGTACAGGCTGATGTTTTCCGTAACGCTCTCACCCTTTGCCGATACGGATCCTGGGTACTTCTCCACATCAACCTTAATGTTCAGATCCCACCAGGAACGGCCCAGCATCAGACGCGTCAGCGGTTTTTCCATATAGTTGAGCGGATAGCTCGGGTTCATCATGCCCGCTTTGGTAGTATTATCTCCGTAGATCATGTTGTTATCGACCAGCGATTTCTTCAGTTCCGCGGAGCACTCGGTGCCGCCCTCGTAAGCATTGTTGGCGTAGCAGTTCAGGAACTCGGTGAACGTTTTAAAGCCCAGCTCGTCATCCTTGTCGTTTTCATAGCGGTATTCTGTATCGTTCCACAGCCAGACCGACATGTTCTGGTACAGACGTTCGAGATCGACGCTGTTCAGACGTTCGCCTTTACTGCCTTTAGTACGGAAATAAAGCTCATGTTGATACAGGCGCTGAATGTTGGTGCCTAAATCTGCAGCCTGCACCATCGCTTTCGCAGTGTCGGCGTCAAGATTCAGTTGCGTATAGCGTGGAACAAACATGCCAGTATTATTCTCTGGCGTTACAGGAACCCCCGTGCCTGGACGGTATTCGAGGCAGTTGACCTCATAGTGATAGTCAGGATCCTTACACTCTTCCAGCCCAGGGAACGCATCCAGAATTCTCTTCTTCGCCGCAGCCAGCAACTCAGGCGTTTTGTAGTCGGCTTCATCAATAAACGCGTATTGAGTTACTTGTTCACCATCAACCTCTTCTTGCCAACTGGCAACTTCCAGCTTCGGTTTCTTATCAGGTTTGTTATCAATCTGATATTTCCAGGTAACTTCGCCTGTCTCAGAATTAATGGTGTACGGCAGCGCACCTTCCACAACCGGATAACGTTCATAAACCCAAATGCCAGTCGCTCGGCGCTGGCGCACGCGGTTCGGATAACCCTGAGGATCGTTATTCACCACCGATTTGTTCAGAGCCATTGACAGACCCGCGGCATCCAGCAGACGCACAAAACTGGACGCGCTCTCTTCCTTAAGATTGCTCATCACGTTTTCCATGATCAGCACCGAGCCACCTTTGTTCAGATAGGCGATCAGATCGGTCACATCCTGCTGGGTCAGCTTCGGTTTGCTGGTATCTGCACGCAGAGGCACAGCATAGGGATCGCCAGACCACTGAGTCACATATTCAAAGCCGTTGAGGATCAGCAACGGAATCTCTTCCGGATTCAGATCGCCATAGCTGGTCAACTGTTTAACCGTGATACCAGTGAAATCCTCATGGAAAGCAAATGGTGCACTATTTCCCAATACCTGGCCCGCTTTTTTGAAATAAACGTTCTCCAGGTTGGTGCCGACAGTCATGATGCTCTTGGTATTTGGCTGCCAGATGTCATTTGACAAGTAGCGCAGTACGTTCTGCATAAAGTGCTTCATGTCATCAGAATCACCGCTGAGCGTACACTCACCTTTACTATTAACACCACCGCCCCAACTGTAACCATTAGGGCAACGCAAAATGCTGTTGTAGTGCGGGTTACCGATAACCATCAGTTTGCCGTCGCCGACTTGCCCCAGCGAAATAAACGGCAGGTTGAAGGTCGCGGTATCGCGCGTAACGTTCTCTGGCTGCACAATGGAAGGCGCTTCCGTAATGTACGCCAGCTCATTTTTATCCCAGGCGCGTTTTTCACCGAAGGCCAGCCAGTAGTTTTTATCATTACGCGCCATCAGAATCGGGAATGCCGCGTTGGAGATATTCACCACCGCCTGACCGCGCGCGTTACCGGTGCTGCCATAGAAGTTGGTAGAGTCATGGAAGACGTGGAACTTGCTGACAGACTGATAGTTCGTATCCACGCCCCACAGCTTGTTGATAACGCCCTGAATCTGGCCGTCATTAACATTGCGCGTTGTCAGCGAGAACCAGCGAGCCTCGTTACAACCGTCGGTTTTCGCACAAATCGCGGTATCGATCTCTTTGGCCTGACCCGTCTTAAACTGCTCGATAAATTCGTTAGGCAGCACAACGTTTTGATCGCCTTCATCCAGCGTCGCACCGTTGGATAACGAAAGATTGATTATCTCGTTGATCACGTTGGGATATTCGGCAAAGACCTTGCGTACATCGTCCGGAACAACACGAGTATTATTTTGACCAGTCGTCGAATAACGATGAATGAGCTGATCGATATTTGCCCCGCGAACTTCATCACCCAATTCAGTCAGCGCAATGGTCGACTTATTGCCACGTACTGAGCCCAGTTCAAAGGTATCGATACCAAAGGAGATGGTTTCGCCCCAGCTAAAGGAGAATTTACCGTTTTCGTCAGTTACGCCACGGCCTGAATTGGTGTAGTAGTCAACGCCAGCAACACCGTTCCCCAGGCTATCCACCAGTTGGCCTTCGGAAAGAATGATTTCAGTGGGTTGATACTGATAAAACTGTTCCGCGTTAGCCGACACGAAGGACGCGTTCAGATCCGGTTTTGTTCCCTCTGTCGTGACTGGCACTACCGTTGAGGTATGGGTGGACGGCGCTTTATCAGTCGCAGCATTGTTTTCCACCTCTTCATTGACCAGCTTGCTGAAATTGTCTGTTGCCAGATCAATTTGCTTATACAGTTTTTCAAATCGCGCGCGATCAACCACTGACGAGAAAGTAAGACAAAGCTGTTCTGCATCTGCGGGGCAACTGTCGCTGGACGTCACCAGAGAGATGGCGTTGGTTTTCTTATTTTCAGAATTCGCCAGCTCCTGCGCGTCCTCCAGGCTAAACGACACTTTGTCAACCGCACGCAGGCTACGCGCAGCTTCTGACTGGGTGTTGAATGTTGCAATAGTCGTACTGCCCACCACACAACTCACGGTATTGCCTGGCGTAAAGGTAAAGCCATCGCTGGATTCACCATTACAGGTAGCACCAGTTACCCGCTGGCTTCCGCCCAGGGTCAGATAACCCGTTTTCGTAGGAACAGGTTCTGGCTCCGGTTCTGGTGTCGGCTCAGGATCAGGTGTTGGATCCGGCGTAGGTTCTGGGTCCGGCGTCGGCTCAGGTGTCGGCTCCGGGGTTGGTGTTGGATCGGGTTTCACTTCCGGCAAAGTCCCTGATCCAGAATCTACAGACGGCGTATCGGAGGACGATCCTGAACCACCACCATCACAACCGGCTAACAGGGTTGCGCTTAAAATAGCCGCTAAAAGCGATTTCTTATATTTAAATTTCTTATTCATTAATAACGCAAGTGACAAAACAAAGTTAAAAGATTCGTAACCGAGGAAATAGTTTTATGCTTTATCTTCTTTAATAACTTCCTCCATTCTTAAGAAAACGGCATCATTGATAGAAAAACAGGTAAAATTTATAAGAATAACCCCTATTCGATGTCTGGATGGTTATTTTTACGAAATTTCAATAAACAAAAAATTAACAACCATTCACAACGTAACTATATAAATTTGTTGGTAGTTTTAACGATTAAGATTGCAAAAGCAACAGATAGAACGGTGTTTGCTCATCAAGCGAACATAATTAATACAGACTTGTTTTGCGTGATAAAAAAAAGATGTTCTCACGCTTTTAATTATTTAGCAGGTTATCTGAACGCGAAACATTATTGCCACATGGATAATAAAGCGGGAAATAATTTTCCATTAATAAGACAGAGTAATGTAAACGAAGCCGGATGAGATTAACGATCATCCGGCATTATTGACTTACGAAACTAACATCCCGGTAAACACATACGCCTGCAACAGCGTGATAATGCCGATAACGCTGGCAAAAATCAGACTGTGCTTCACGGTGTAGCGGAACAGTTCAGATTCTCGCCCCACCATGCCCGTCGCGGCGCAGGCCACGGCGATAGATTGCGGGGAGATCATCTTGCCAGTTACGCCGCCGCTGGTGTTTGCTGCCACCAGCAGGGTGTCAGAGACGTTGATTTGCTGCGCCGTGGTCGATTGCAGTGAACCAAACAGGGCGTTAGAGGAGGTGTCCGAGCCGGTAAGGAATACGCCCAGCCAGCCGAGAAACGGTGAGAAAAACGGGAACATCACGCCTGTACCTGCCAGTACCAGCGCCAGCGTGGTGGACATGCCGGAATAGTTGGTGACGAAGGCGAACGCCAGCACCATGCCAATCGACAATATCGGCCACTTCAGACTAATTAGCGTTTCGGCAAAGACACCAATACCTTTCTTGATCCCCACGCCGAGGATGAAGATCGAGATAATCGCCGCAATAAAAATAGCGGTGCCGCCAGCGGAGAGGGGGTCGAATTTAAACACCGCGTCCATTGGCGTCGGCTGGGCGACAATGGGGGCCGCTTTCAAGACTTGTTGATGCAAATGAGGGATCTGGAAATTAATCACCAGTGAATAAAACGCGCCGCCCGGAGCAAATAACGCTTTAAACGGCTTCATGGTCCAGATGGTGACCAACACCGTTAAGATTAAAAACGGTGACCACGCACGAATGATTTGCCCCAGACGATATTCTGAAGGCACGGGACCGCCAGAAGACGGTTTATTCACCACCATCGCACCTGCGGATTGTCCCATACTGATTGCCGTTTCGGTATTTTTTGGCCGCCAGACTTTAAGAAATAAAGAAAGTGAGACGATACTCACCAGCGCCGAAGTAATATCCGGCAGTTCCGGACCAATATAGTTAGAGGTAAAGAACTGAGTGACAGCGAAGCTTCCCCCTGCAACCAGCGCCGCTGGCCACGTCTCTTTCACCCCTTTCCAGCCGTCCATCATTGCTACCAGCCAGAACGGCACAAGAACCGACAGGAACGGTAACTGACGTCCCGCCATTGCGCCAATGTGGAACGGATCGATTCCCGTTACCTGACCGGCGACCAGAATCGGCACGCCCAACGCACCAAACGCCACTGGCGCAGTGTTGGCAATCAGACACAGCCCCGCCGCGTATAGCGGTTTGAAGCCCAGACCCACCAGCAGCGCACCGGTAATCGCCACCGGTGCGCCAAAGCCAGCCGCCCCTTCCAGCAACGCACCAAAGGAGAAACCAATCAGTAACACCTGCAAACGCTGATCGTCGGTGATGGAGATAACCGAGCTGCGGATAATATCGAACTGACCGCTGGCAACGGTTAATTTATAGAGGAACACCGCCGCGACAATAATCCACGCAATTGGCCATAATCCATAAATAAAGCCATAGCCTGCAGCAGCAAATGCCATATCAATCGGCATTTTAAAGGCGAATATCGCAATCAGGATAGATAAGATAAGGGTTATTGCTCCAGCGACATGTCCTTTCAGACGTAATACCGCGAGTGCAACGAAGAAGAATATTATCGGGATCAGGGCGACCAGAGCGGATAGCCCCAGTCCTCCCATCGGCATATACATTTGGGTCCAGGTAACCATATTGTTCAGTCTCTTATTATCTTTATATGCTTGATATACTTAAGGTTGTAATAAGCAAAAGAGGACTGAACTGTAAAATATAGGCGTTATACTTTACAGCAACAGTACGCCGCTAACGCAATTGCTACCTCTGGCATAACAAGTATATCGGGTAAGGGTTTCTGTTCCGCACACGCAGGCGCAGAGTATCGTTAAGATGTCCATATTGTTGTTTTAGGCCCGCTAGTAATGCGCTACGGGTATTTAATATTGTTAAACCCTGATAATCGCTCCGGTTATTTCCGGGATAAATGTACTACCGCAGTTACTATCATAGCCCCGACAATAAAACTTGCCGGGGCTTTTTTTGACGCTATTAATGACTTTCTTTTTCGCGTAAACGCCAGGCGTGTAATAACGGTTCGGTATAGCCGTTTGGCTGTTTCACGCCGAGGAAGATTAAATCGCTGGCAGCTTTAAAAGCACACGAGTTAGCGAAATTCCCCGCCATCGGACGATAAGCCGGATCGCCAGCGTTTTGCTGATCAACCACTTTCGCCATATTCTCCAGCGACGCCTGCACCTGTTCTTTGGTCAGAATACCGTGACGTAACCAGTTGGCGATATGCTGGCTGGAGATACGCAACGTTGCACGGTCTTCCATCAGCGCCACATTGTGAATATCCGGCACTTTTGAACAACCAATCCCCTGCTCCACCCAACGCACCACGTAACCCAGAATCCCCTGTACGTTGTTATCCAGCTCTTGTTGGATCTCTTCCACCGACCAGTTAGCGTTTTCAGCCACCGGAATAGTCAGCAGATCGTCCAGCAGCGGTTCAAATTCAGCATTGAACTCGGTCTGGGCAATGTTGGCTTGCACGCTCTGTACGTTGGTTTGGTGGTAGTGCAGCGCATGGAGCGTAGCAGCGGTTGGTGACGGAACCCAGGCTGTGTTCGCCCCGGCACGTAGCTGATCGCCCTTCTGGCTGTACATGTCCGCCATCAGGTCCGGCATTGCCCACATGCCTTTACCAATTTGCGCTTTACCGCGCAGCCCACAGAACAGACCGGAAAGCACGTTATTACGCTCGTAGGCTTTGATCCAAGGCGTCGATTTCATCTGATTTTTACGCAGCATCGGGCCAGCTTCCATCACCGAATGCATTTCATCGCCGGTACGGTCGAGGAAACCGGTATTGATGAACGCCACGCGATTGCGCGCCTGAGCGATACAGCTACGCAAGTTCAGCGAGGTCCGACGTTCTTCATCCATAATGCCCATTTTCAGGGTATTCGGTGCCATACCGAGCATTGTCTCAATGCGGGTAAACAGTTTGTTGGCGAACGCCACTTCCTGCGGACCGTGCATTTTCGGTTTCACAATATAGACGCTGCCAGTGCGCGAGTTTTTCTGCACTTTTAAATCATAGAGGGCGATCGCGCCAGTCATGACGCCATCAAGAATGCCTTCCGGGATTTCATTGCCTTCGCTGTCCCAAATCACAGGAATGGTCATCAAATGACCCACGTTGCGGATAAACAGCAGCGAGCGTCCGTGCAGAGAAATTTCAGAGCCATCGGCGGCGGTGTAATGACGATCGTCATTCAGTTTACGCACGATTTGTCGACCGTTTTTCTCCATTTTCTCTTGCAGAGTCCCCTGCATCAGGCCCAGCAGGTTGCGGTACAGCAGGATTTTATCTTCCGCATCAACCGCCGCGACCGAATCTTCGCAGTCGAGAATGGTACTGATGGCCGCTTCGACGATAACATCGTTGATGTGCGCCGGATCGTCTTTGCCAATCCGCCCGTTGGCATCGATTTGCAGCTCAATATGCAGGCCGTTATTTTTCAGCAAAATGCAGGTCAGCGCAGCGGCATCGCCACGGTAACCGACAAACTGCGCAGGGGTACGTAACGTGGTTTCTTTACCATTTTTCAACTGGATGCGTAATTGTTTATCGACCACCTTAAACGCCACCACATCCTGATAGCTGCCGTTTTCCAGCGGTAGAGATTCATCGAGGAAACGCCGAACCCAGGCGATAACCTGCTCACCCCGTTGCGGATCGTAGCCGCTGACCATCGCCCCTTCCTGCGGGATGATGTCGCTGCCGTATAACGCATCGTACAGTGAGCCCCAGCGAGCGTTCGCCGCGTTCAGCGCGTAGCGGGCGTTCATTGCCGGAACCACCAGCTGTGGCCCCGCCTGACTGGTGATTTCGCTGTCAATGCCCGTGGTTTCCACCGTCACGCGCTCCAGTTGCGGCACCAGGTAGCCCAGTTCACGCAGGAAAGATTTATAGGCCGCTTTATCTTTTACCGGCCCCGGATTGCTGCGATGCCACTCATCAAGCGCCGCCTGAATGCGATCGCGTTCTGCCAGCAACTGACGATTTTCTGGTGCCAGATCGTGAACGATCTCATCAAAATTGCGCCAGAACGCCGCAGCGTCCAGCCCTGTTCCCGGTAAAACTTCTTCATCCACAAAACGTTTAAAATTGGCGTCAATGCGTAAACGGCCCTGGGTTATGGTTTGACTCATTGTTTATCTCCTCGTTTGCGCTTATTTCGCCAACACCGCTGCTGCCGCTTTCGCGACCTGCGCATCCTGTGCTCCGGTTAAACCAGAAACGCCCACGGCACCAATAATTTGCCCATCCACAACAACTGGTACGCCGCCTTCCAGCGACGTCAGTAACGGCGCAGTCACGAACGCGGTACGTCCGTTGTTCACCATCTCTTCATAGCCCTTAGTTTCACGACGCCCCAGCGCGGCGGTACGCGCTTTCTCCTGGGAGATGTAAGCCGCAATCGGCGCGCAATCGTCCATGCGACTTAACGCCAGCAGATGACCGCCGTCATCGGCAACAGCAATGGAAACCGACCAGTTATTTTTCTGCGCCTCTTCCTGACCTGCGGCAATAATTGCACTCGCCATTTGCTGGCTAAGAATGACTTTAGTTTTCATTTTGTTATTCCTTTTCAAGGGCTTGTTCTACAATTTCAATCCAGTGACGCACAGAGGTACGACCGGCGCTCGCCAGATGCGTCTGGCAACCAATGTTGGCGGTGACGATCATTTCCGGTTTGCCGCTTTCCAGCGCATTCATTTTGTTATCCCGCAGCTGGCGTGCCAGATCGGGATGCGTTAACGCATATGTTCCCGCTGAACCGCAGCACAGATGGCTGTCGGGAACGTCCGTTAAGGTAAATCCAAGACGAAGCAACACTTTTTCCACTTCGCCGTTCAGCTTTTGCGCATGTTGTAGGGTACACGGGCAGTGGAAGGCCAGTTTTTTATCGCCGCGAACTGCCAGTTTTTCCAGCGGTTCCTCGCGCAGAAGCTCGACTAAATCGACCGCCAGTTCACTGACTTGACGCGCTTTATCGGCATATAACGCATCGTTTTTCAGCATCTGCCCGTACTCTTTGACAAACGCGCCGCAACCGCTGGCGGTTTGCAAAATTGCCTCGGCACCTGCTTCAATCGCGGGCCACCAGGCATCAATATTATTGCGCGCCCGTTCCAGCCCTTTCTCCTGCGCATTAAGATGATAGTCCACCGCGCCACAACAGCCTGCTTCGTTAGCTGACATGACGCTGATCCCCAGACGATCCAGCACTCGCGCAGTTGCCGCGTTGGTGTTGGGCGAAAGCGTAGGCTGGGCGCAGCCTTCCAGCATTAAAACCCGACGCTTATGGCGCAGTGGCGGACGCGGTTTAGCTTTCACCGTTTCAGCAGGCAGTTTTGCTCTGACCTGTTCCGGTAAAAACGGTCGCAGCACCAGCCCTACCTGCGTCAGCGCACGGAAGACCGCCGGACGCGGCACTACCTGGCGCAATCCTTCGCGCAGCATTCGCTCCGGCAGTGGGCGTTTCACTTTCTGCTCGACAATATCACGCCCGATATCCAGCAAATTGTGATAACGCACACCAGAAGGACAGGTGGTTTCACAATTGCGGCAAGTGAGACAGCGATCGAGATGCTCCTGTGTTTTAAGCGTGACTTCGTTACCTTCCAGCACCTGTTTAATCAGATAGATGCGCCCGCGCGGCCCGTCCAGTTCATCGCCCAGAAGCTGATAGGTTGGGCAGGTTGCGGTACAAAATCCGCAGTGAACACAGGCGCGCAGGATGCTGTCGGCTTCCAGCGCGCGCGCGTTCTGCCGCATCTCTTCTGTTAATCGGGTTTGCATAGCCTGCTCCTCAAAGTTCCGCGTACATGCGACCGGGGTTAAACACGCCGCAAGGGTCGAGCTGCTGTTTAAGCTGCTGGTGATAGCGGAATAAAGGAGCCGGTAGCGGGGCAAAGCCACCATCTCCGGCACTAAAGCGGGTCGCATGACCGCCAGCGTTGCGGGCGATGCGATGGATTTGATTGTCATCGGCTGTCGATTTCAGCCAGCGTAACGCCCCGCCCCAGTCGATCAATTGCTCGCCGGGTAAATCCATCATCGGCGCATCGCTGGGTAATGAAATGCGCCATAAGGTACCTGGTAACGAGAAGAACGGCAGTTGTTGTTCACGCAATTGCTGCCAGAACTGACCCGCAACCTCTTCGCCACCCAGCAGTTCACGCGCTGCTTTTACCGATCCTTCGCCGCCCTCAAGGCGGATCCACAACGCATTGTCGAAGTAACATAAGCCACTAATGGGTAATGGCTGGAGTTGCCACTGGGCGATTTCATTCATGGCTTCTTGCAGGCTGATTTCCCGACGCAGGCTCAGGGAGGCGCGCGGTCGCGGTAACACTTTCATCGAGATTTCAGTGAGCACGCCAAGACAACCGTAGCTTCCGGCCATTAACCGTGAGAGATCGTATCCGGCAACGTTTTTCATCACTTCGCCACCAAAACGCAGATGTTTTCCAGTGCCGGTAATGATGCGCGTGCCGAGGACAAAATCGCGGACCGAACCGCTCCACGGGCGACGCGGCCCCGCCAGCCCGCAGGCGACCATCCCGCCCCAGGTGGCTTCTTCACCATAATGCGGCGGCTCGCAGGGGAGCATTTGCCCGGCGCTCTCCAGCGCCGCTTCAATCGCCACCAGCGGCGTTCCGGCACGAGCGGTTATCACCAGCTCGGTCGGGTCGTAATTAACAATGCCGCGATGACAACGCACATCTAGCGTTTGCCCGGTGACAGGACGACCTAAAAAGGCTTTGCTATTGCTGCCCTGAATCACCAACGGCGTTTTATCGCTAATCGCCTGATTCACCTGCTCCAGCAGCGCCTGGCTGTAATCACACTCGCGTAGCATCAGAAACGCTCCAGTTCAGGAAAAGGTAAATGACCGTGATGCACATGCATGGCACCAAATTCAGCACAGCGGTGTAGCGTGGGAATGTTTTTCCCAGGGTTCAGCAAACCATCGGGGTCAAACGCCGCCTTGACCGCATGGAAGGTCGTGATTTCATCGCTGTTGAACTGGGCGCACATTTGATTGATTTTTTCTCGCCCGATGCCATGTTCCCCACTGATGCTGCCGCCAACTTCAACGCAGAGTTCGAGGATCTTCCCACCCAGCTCTTCCGCGCGGGCAAATTCACCGGGTTCGTTGGCATCGAAAAGGATTAACGGGTGCATGTTGCCATCTCCGGCATGAAAGACGTTGGCAACGCGTAAATCATATTGCTGCGATAAACGGGCAATGCCTTCCAGTACGCCAGGCAGGGCGCGGCGCGGGATGGTGCCATCCATGCAGTAGTAATCCGGGGAGATACGTCCTACCGCCGGGAACGCATTTTTGCGACCGGCCCAGAAACGTACTCGCTCTGCTTCGTCCTGTGCCAGACGGACGTCAGTCGCACCCGCGTTCAACAAGATGTCGTTAACCTGCTCGCAGTCTTCCTGTACGTCAGACTCCACGCCGTCCAGTTCGCATAACAAAATCGCTTCGGCATCGACGGGATAACCGGCATGAATAAAATCTTCCGCCGCGCGAATCGACAGGTTATCCATCATCTCCAGCCCACCGGGGATAATGCCATTGGCGATGATGTCACCAACCGCAAGTCCGGCTTTTTCTACCGAGTCAAAGCTGGCTAACAGAACCCGCGCCACGGGCGGCTTCGGCAGCAGTTTTACCGTCACTTCGGTGGTCACGCCGAGCATACCTTCCGATCCGGTAAACAGCGCCAGCAGGTCAAAACCAGGCGAATCCAGCGCGTCCGATCCCAGCGTCAGCGCCTCGCCGTCCAGCATTTGCACTTCAATTTTCAGCAGGTTATGTACGGTCAGACCATATTTCAGGCAGTGGACGCCGCCGGCATTTTCTGCCACGTTGCCGCCAATGGAACAGGCGATTTGTGAGGAAGGGTCCGGTGCGTAGTAGAGATTATGCGGTGCAACGGCCTGGGAGATCGCCAGGTTACGCACGCCTGGCTGCACGCGCGCGCGGCGACCGATGGGGTTAATGTCGAGGATCTCTTTAAAGCGCGCCATCACCAACAACACACCTTTTTCCAGCGGCAGCGCGCCACCAGAAAGCCCGGTGCCTGCGCCACGGGTCACCACCGGCACACGCAGGCGGTGGCAGACAGCCAGAATCGCCGTCACCTGTTCCATCTGCTTAGGCAGAACAACCAGTAATGGACGCGTGCGATACGCGCTCAACCCGTCACACTCGTAAGGAATGATCTCCTCATCGGTATGCAGGATCTCCAGTCCAGGGACATGCTCACGCAGTGCCATCAGTACCGATGTGCGGTCGACTTCGGGTAAAGCGCCATCAAGACGCTCTTCGTACAAGATGCTCATGAGTAGGGTTCGCTTTGTTGTGTTGTGTGGCAGCTGATTTTTTCGCGCTGCTTCTGTGAACAGTTATTAAGCGGGCTTTTCGTTTTCGTCTATCTCTTTAGCTACCGGTCAGACCATTTTTTTTCCAGCTCTGTGACCTTGCCTTGGTTAACTCAATGTTAAATTGATGTAACATAATCACTTACGTGATGTGCGTGTTTTGCGAGTTAAGAACAGAAAAATTGGTCCTACCTGTGCACGAGGTCCGGGAATGAAAGATGAACGTCGCCCTATTTGCGAAGTGGTTGCAGAGAGTATCGAACGGTTAATTATCGACGGCGTACTGAAGGTCGGTCAGCCACTTCCCTCGGAACGTCGACTGTGTGAAAAGCTCGGCTTCTCACGCTCCGCACTGCGTGAAGGGCTGACCGTGCTGCGCGGGCGCGGGATTATTGAAACGGCGCAGGGTCGCGATTCTCGTGTCGCACGGCTTAATCGGGTGCAGGACGCCAGCCCGCTGATCCATCTGTTCAGTACGCAGCCGCGAACGCTGTACGATCTGCTCGACGTTCGCGCATTACTGGAGGGCGAATCGGCAAGGCTGGCGGCAACGCTGGGAACGCAGGCTGATTTTGTTGTGATAACCCGCTGTTATGAAAAAATGCTCGCCGCCAGTGAGAACAACAAAGAGATTTCGCTGATCGAACATGCGCAGTTGGATCACGCTTTCCATCTCGCCATTTGTCAGGCTTCTCACAATCAGGTGCTGGTGTTTACGCTGCAATCATTGACCGATCTGATGTTTAATTCAGTGTTTGCCAGCGTAAATAATCTCTACCATCGACCACAGCAAAAAAAGCAGATCGATCGCCAGCATGCGCGGATCTACAACGCGGTGTTGCAGCGGCTGCCGCACGTCGCCCAGCGCGCAGCACGCGATCATGTGCGGACCGTGAAAAAGAATCTCCACGATATCGAGCTGGAAGGCCACCATTTGATTCGCTCGGCGGTGCCGCTGGAGATGAACCTGAGTTAGCTGGTATTAAATCTGCTTTTCATACAATCGGTAACGCTTGTACGGCTCCGCCCCAATGCGTTCCAGCATGTTATTCATGCCTGTATTGGTTTCGAGGATCCATGACATCTCCAGCGCATCGATCTTCCGGCGGGCAAACGGATCGCGTAAGGCTTCAATCAATAACAGCGCAATCACCGGGCCGATGCGGCTGAACTGATACTCGTCGCGCACGCCCATCAGCGGTACTCGCGCAGTTCGCACACCGCTGACTTTCAAACGCCACAGCAATTTTGCCCAGCCGAAGGGAAAGAGCGATCCGTTCAGATCGGCAATCGCCTCGTTGATGTTCGGCAAGCCGACAATAAACGCGCAGGGTGCAGAATCAATCTCAGCGATGTAGATCATATCGTCCGGCACCAGATATTTAAGTTGATCGCCCATGGTCGCGAATTCATGTTCGGTAAACGGCACAAATCCCCAGTTGTGCTGCCAGCCAGAATTGAAAATCTCACGCAGGATCTGCATCTCTTCGGCAAACCGCTGGCGATTGATGCAGCGAATGGTCACTTTTTTGCGCACCTGATCCATCAGTTTTTTTAGCGCCGGAGAGAAAGTGAGATCGGTTCGCTGCATCCACCACGCCAGTAAATCAATGCCTTTGTGATAACCCAGTTGTTCAATATGCGCGGCATACCACGGTTTGCCGTGTGGCATCATCGCACAGGGAGGTGTGTCAAAACCTTCAATCAGTAATCCGCTTTCCTGATTGATATTCAGGCTGAAAGGCCCGCTGATCTTACTTGCACCTTGTGACTTCAACCACGCCTCCGCTGCGCCAAACAACGCGGCAAAAACCTGCGGATCATCATTGGCATCAATCATTCCGAAATGACCGGTATCTTCACCGTAACACTCACGGTGCAAGGTATCTATTTGCGCGGTAATACGCCCAACTATCTGCCCCGCTTTTTTTGCCACCCACGCCTGCCAGATGATATGGTCCGTCCCCGGATTTTTCGCAGACAAATGCTCGTTGCGTTCTATGAATAAAGGGGGTATCCAGTTTGGATCATCGGGATAAAGTGATGACGGAAAAGCGATAAATGCCTTAAGGTCTTTTTTATTAATTACTTTTTCAATTTTAATCATCAGCAGATCGCATTCCATATCTCTGTGGATAACAAATAATTAACGGTGAAAAACAGGTTGCAACAGCAACGAACGACACCTTAATAATCAACCCAATGAATACAAACAAAGAATAAATAGTATTTATTAATGATTATGATAAGGTTAGAGACTACACAGAAGCGCCTCAATGCCTTTTGTCGATTTAAGGCGACCGGACAAGGCTTCTTCTTAATATATTCATAAATTAAATATCATTCACAATAAAAACAAAAAACTTAAACTCATTATTTAAATCAATGTTCATTTTCACACCGATGAAAATACTATCTCATTTATCTTTTATGCCTATATAATCCACCGCATTATTGTCATTTTATTTTTGATATCCAATTTTTTCGTGGTGTATATGTCTAATAAAATCTTTACGCATTCCCTACCTATGCGCTATGCCGATTTTCCAACGCTGGTTGATGCTTTGGACTACGCCGCTCTGAGTAGCGCCGGAATGAATTTTTATGACAGACGTTGCCAACTTGAAGATCAACTGGAATATCAGACGTTAAAAGCGCGTGCCGAAGCTGGTGCGAAAAGGTTGTTATCGCTGAACCTGAAAAAAGGCGATCGCGTGGCGCTGATTGCCGAAACGAGTAGCGGGTTTGTAGAGGCTTTTTTTGCCTGCCAGTATGCCGGCTTAGTCGCCGTCCCGTTGGCGATTCCAATGGGCGTAGGTCAGCGGGATTCCTGGAGCGCCAAACTGCAGGGTTTACTGGCAAGTTGCCAGCCCGCAGCCATTATCACTGGTGATGAGTGGTTGCCACTGGTCAATGCCGCGACGCATAACAACAACCCCGAATTACATGTTTTAAGCCACGCCTGGTTTAAGGCATTACCGGAAGCCGATGTTGTGCTCCAGCGTCCAGTTCCAAACGATATCGCCTACCTCCAGTACACCTCCGGCAGCACCCGTTTTCCCCGTGGCGTCATTATCACCCATCACGAAGTGATGGCTAATCTACGTGCTATAAGCCACGATGGGATTAAATTACGCCCTGGCGACCGCTGCGTCTCCTGGCTGCCTTTCTACCATGATATGGGACTGGTCGGCTTTCTCCTGACCCCCATCGCCACGCAGCTTTCAGTAGATTATTTGCGCACTCAGGATTTTGCCATGCGTCCTCTGCAATGGCTTAAATTGATCAGTAAAAATCGTGGCACCGTTTCCGTTGCACCGCCGTTTGGCTATGAATTGTGTCAGCGCCGCGTGAATGAAAAAGATCTCGCTGAACTGAATCTTTCCTGCTGGCGCGTCGCTGGTATTGGCGCAGAACCCATATCCGCAGAACAACTCCATCAATTCGCTGAATGTTTCCGTCAGGTTAACTTTGACGATAAAACTTTCATGCCGTGCTACGGACTGGCAGAAAATGCGCTGGCTGTCAGCTTCTCTGATGAAGCCTGCGGGGTTGTGGTTAACGAAGTGGATCGCGACATCCTCGAATACCAGGGTAAAGCCGTCGCGCCGGGTGCTGAAACACGCGCCGTATCGACTTTCGTCAACTGCGGTAAAGCGTTGCCGGAACATGGCATTGAAATCCGCAATGAAGCAGATATACCTGTCGCGGAACGTGTGGTAGGCCATATTTGCATCTCCGGCCCCAGCCTGATGAGCGGGTA
>SKES01001109.1_pt1 | contig 17507 bp, 34 predicted proteins | sample 4826851 | NCBI WGS metagenome assembly SKES01 (sample SAMN11008803, study PRJNA524170) | human gut metagenome | biome: Human fecal sample; material: Feces; isolation source: fecal sample from pouch patient p52 | host: Homo sapiens | place: Israel: Tel-Aviv | collected 2016-09-04 | reverse complement strand
CCACCGGTTTTACTGATTGTACCGGCTTCCCTGACTTTCTCGGCCGCCTGCTTGAAAGCATCACCGCCAGACTTAGAGAGCACGCCGGCTTCTTTGATTTTAAAACTTGCTGACTTAAAGCCCTCTCCGCCTGTCTTGGCTTCGTTGCCAGAGACTTTTACTTTTTCTGCCGCTTGCTTGAAGCCATCGCCAGACCTTTGGGCGAGATCAGAACTTTCTTTGACTTTCTCCCCGGCTTGTTTAAAACCAGAGCCAGAGCGTCCAGCTAAATCAGAGCTTTCCTTGATCTTCTCCCCAGCGCGACGAAAGCCGTTACTAGAGGTTTCCGATAGTTTCGCACCCTCGGCCATACGGTCACCGGCACGTTTAAAACCTTGTCCAGCTCGTAGAGCCTTGTCACCAGTAGCTTGGATACCATCTCCTGCACTTTTGACACCTTGCCCAGATCTGCGAGCTTCTGACTCTAAACGCTTCAAGGCATTAGATAGCTCTGTAAGTTTTCGCCCATTTACCTGGACGTCAATTACAATTTTTCCATCTGCCATTACTCATCTCCCTCCTTTCCATCTAGTCTATATTTACTTTGTAGCCGTCTCATTTTGGCCTTGTACTCGCTACTATCGTTCTTCGAGGGTTTCCAAGACCGTATCTCCACTAATTGAGATACAGCCGTTCCCTCTGGCATACCGTTCAATAGCGCGATAAATTCGGGCCAAGTTAACCGGCCTTGTACATCAAAGAGGTTGATATTATACGCTTGCACAAAGCTAGCGTATATCTCCTGCGCGTCTACTTCAAAATCAATCAAACGAATATCATCTTCTTCGTCCTTGGCTACTGGCATAGGGTTGCCGTTACGGTCATAAACCACGCGCTCTTTTTTAGTTTTCAAAAAATGCTCGTCGATATATTCCCATACGGCCACTATGTCCTCTGGGTTGTCCAAGGCTTCGTCCGTCATCATTAAAATCGCTGTACGCATCTTCTCAAGATTGTTCATGACTTCATTGTCAAACATCTCGAATACGTCCAGCACCAGGTCAAAGGAGCAGTCCACTTCATAGGTGTGCCCGTTCACTTCAAAGGAGTTCTCTATAGGCTCATTTAGTTTCATGAGCTACCCCCTTTTACTTTTTACTGGTTTTCTTAGTTTTTTTAGCTTTTGCTTTTTTTACAAACGATTCAGCAACCGCACCCGATGCCTTGGCCCGTTCTTGTCCCAAACGGTCAAGTTCAGCTCCTAGCATGGTGTCCACCTCATCAAATGCATGATCCAAAGCGTCAAGGTCTGAATAGTGTTCATAGAGTTTAGCAAAGGTACCGTCACCGAATAGCACATCATATTTAATCTCCGTCATTTTTTTCTGCATCTCAAAGGCTTCGTCAATAACCCGCTTGTTAATAACTCCTTCTTTGAGATCGTCAAACTCTCCGTTATTTGAGCGCTTAATCAGCTCTAACTGATACTTGTTAAAGCGTTCTGTGATATCTTCCTGGAGCGTTGCAAGCCGTGAGATATTTTCTAGTGATGTATCAAACTGGAGCTCGATTTCTCCGATATTGATAGGGATATAATTGCGTTTTAATTCGATTGAAATAGACATGATTTTTCCTCCTTTATGCACAAAAAAGAGCGTCCCGAAATGGAACGCTTTTGCTTTTACTTATTAGCCTACGACTGCAGTAGTTTTAGGAAGTGAGTTGTAAGAAATCTTACAAGAGAATTCCTCGTAGTTTGCAGCAGCCCCAGAGCCTGCCTTGATTACTGACACGGTAGCAATTCCGACGTGTTGGTTCTTACCGTCAGAATCTACCACTTTATGCCAAACAAGGCGATCATTTCCAAGTTTGTATTTCAAACCTGCAATAAGAGCCATTGCTTCGTCTTCCTTGTCGTAGGTACCTTTGAATGTGTATGATCCTTTTACAGATGTTACTGTTGTTTCTTCTGTACCGTCGCCGTCATAATAAGCGACAGATGTAGTAGCTTCATCTGTATCGTCGTCCACATCTTCGATCCATTTCGCAAGCTCTTTATAAGCTGCCTTTTCTGGTTCAGTCTTTGGATCAGTGACTGGTGCGATAAAATGCCCGCGTAGGGCGTTCTTTTGACGTGCCATATATTACACTCCTTTGTTATTCAAAATTGTTAGGTTTGCAGTGATATCCTGCAGATAAATATAAAAACCCTGCTCGTCCCGTTCGTTTAAGGAGGGCTGGGTTGTTGTTAGGCTATTAAAAATATATGAGTTGTTTTGACTTGGTAAGGCCAGATCAAACTCAGAAAGTGCCTTGTTAATTTCCCAAAGACACTCGCTAGCTGTTACCTGGTTCTTTACCTTGACTGCGATTTCAAAGATAAGGCTCACATCTCGCGAACCGTCCATATAAACACGCTCAACCTTACCGCCTGGAAGCGGGTATAGGACCAAAGAGTCCAGCTCACTTAAAAAGTCAAGCTCACAAGCAAGCGGTAGACCGAGGGTGTTGATAAAATCGCGCAAAACAACGTTAAAATCATTGTTACTTTTCATTTATTAAACCCCATCGCTTTCAGTCCGACCTCTGCCCACTTGTTCCCGTGATTAGCTGAGGCTTTTAAGTCCCAGCGTTTCCCGGTTCCAGGGGTTGTATACTTGCCAAAGCTAAAACTGCGGTACTTGTTATAAGCACCACCGTAAAACTGGGCGCGTGCGTATGGTGTATTGTAGATAATCTGTGAGCCATTGCCTGCCACATGACCGCTAGATCGTAGTGGTCCATGAAGTAACGGCACATACGGTTCCATATCCAATAAGGCTTGGTTTGCGATCTCTAACTGTGCCTTTCGTTCTGACGCTTGTGATATCTTCCGTGTTGCTCCGCTCAAATCTATCGTGACATTGATACCCATCACATCACCTCGATTTCGTAACAAAAGACTTTGCGGTTGAAAGGCTCATAAACAGGAACGATCTTGTTTACAATGTATTCATCGTCACCGTCTTTTACAATCGAATTGCGAAATGACGAATCAAGCTCAACGTTGCAATAGCGAGGATATACGAAGATAACACCAGGCGCACGAAATGACGGGTTCTTCTGTCCGGACGGGTTATTGACTGACCCTGGACCGTCATAGTTGCGGTCAAAGCGAACTGGACTTAAAAGAATAGGGTAGGAGAATTCTTCTTTCCCCCACCCGTCTTTTTTGCCCGTAGGCTTTGAGATCGTCACCGAATCAACTAGCGTCCGTTTATCAATAACGACCATAATCCACCCCGCTATACAAGAATCCAGCCGATTTTAGAGCGTTAAAAGCGTCAAGGGATAGATTATACCCCGATGCCGTTTCAGACGCTCTAGAGCTGTTATTTGAGCCATAGGATACCGATGTACGTCCTAGTGTGGTACTTGATATTGTCAGCTTATCCTCGGCTGTTAAAATGCCCGTACTATCCAGGTATTGGATCTGGTAAGCAACGGCAAGTTTAACGGCCTTTTTACGAATCTTATGATCTTTGTCGAAGTCATGAAATTCGTAGAAATGACGGATAAAGAGATCAATAGCAAGCTCCGCACGTTTTAGTAGCTCATCAAATTCGCATGTACTTTCAAAACCTAACTCACGATATTCTTCATGCGTTAAGTATGCCATGATACCTCCTATTCAGAGGCCACCTTTTGGGCCACGGTTTCGCTGTCAGAAACAAGAACCAACCACTCCTCACCAAACACGAGGTTTGTTTTTTGGTTGATTTCTTCTGCTTCTGCAGTCGTCAACTCGTAGACCTTGCCCTCGTCAAAGTTTTGGTCTGTTGAATCGATCAAAAAGTTACAAGTAGCTTTATATTTTGCCATTCGTTACTCCTTGATTTCGTAACCGCTAGTCAAAAAAGCAGATACTAGATTGGGATCAGTGATGGTAAAGGTTACATCATCCTTTACCAAAACCGTCGCAACCTGTTCAGTTACCGCTTCTGTTTTAGTTGTTTTTGTTTCTTCTGTCATTCGTCACCTCTTACGCTGTTTTGTGAACGTAAATAGCTTTCTTCTTGCTGTCAAGGACAAAGGCATCGTAACGGATACGACCTTCTACAAGGTAACCATTGATACCTGGTGGGTTGTCGTGGATCTTGTAGTCTTCCAACTTAACAGGGGAAGTAGTCGCGATAGGGTGTGCGATAACAAACGCTACGTTTTCTGGCAAGCGAGAAGTTGGAGTCAAGATAACAGGCAAGCCGTCGATAACTCCCACTTGACCCTTAAACGCTACTTCTTGACCAAGGTCAGAGTTTTTCACGAATGATGGATCAAGTTTGATGAGTTTATAAAACTCTGGAGAAACGTGTAGTTTACGTCCTTCTTCTGGCACAAGCGCATCAGTCAATTTAACTTGACCGTCAAGCACTGCTTCATAAGCGTTGTTTTTAGTAACAGCGCCAGTTTTAACGTTGGCTGTGTCAGCACCAGCAACGACTTTGCCGAAGCGGTAAGTGTCCACTTCTGGGATAATCACTTCTGAAAGTTGGCGAGCAAGGGCTTTGCCTGCTTCCATAGCGCCATTAGTGTCTTGCACTGAGCGTTTGTCGATCGTGAAAGTGAATGAACGGTCTTTTGTAAGAGTCAATGTTTGCACATTGTTTTCCAATTCGGCAGCCGTACCGTAACGAGTGTTACCAGTAAGCGCGTAGTCGTTCATTGCTGTTGTTGGAATTGAGTAGACTTTAACGGTATCTACACCGGTAAAGTCGTAGTCAGAGTTGACGATACCAGTTGAGAGGGCTTCTTTGGTAAAGCGCTCATCTACTTTAGCATCAAATTTAGCTGCATAGTTAATAGTCATATAGGCTTATCCTACTTTCTTTTATTTTTTAAATGCTGTCAAAGCCAGCAAATAGAGCTTTATCTTCCGGGCTGAGGTCGCTATCACCACCAGCGGACGGATTGCCACCAAGTGCGAACTTTGGCTGTGGTTCCTGTGGTTCTTCCTTTGTTACAAAAAGGTAAGGGCTTGATTCTTTCAGACCGTTGATAGTTTCTTCTAGTTTTGGCTTGCCATCTTCAGTAAGTTCGATCTTGTCAAGATCAATAAACTTCATTAGGTCCTCAGAGTTATGCGCTCCCACGTCTTTTAAAGCCAAGGCAACCGCGTTGGTTTTCTTCACTTGCGCAAGGTTCGCTTCACTATCCGTTTTGTAGCTTTCAAATTGAGCTTGTAAGTCTGCCAGTTGTTTCTTGGCTTCTTCACTAGCTCCCTCTTTAGCTTGTAAGTCTTTGATAGCTTGGTCCCGTTGCTCAAGTTGTGTTTTTAAGCTGTCGTTTTCTGCTTGTACTTCTGACTTGGCTTCTTTGATTGCTGACCCGTACGCTGCCATAATGCGCTCAATAGTTTCCTTGTCTTCGATACCTGCATCAACTAACATCTCACGTTTTAAACTCATGTCTAAAACTCCTTCCTGTTTTACGTCCAGTAGACGATTTTGACGGTTTACGTCCGTCAACGAAAGCGCCCAGCGGGTAACGATCCCGCGAATAGGTAAGAAAAAAGGAGGAAATCACCTATTCATCCAGATAATGGGCGCAAAATAAAAAGGCTATAAAAGCCTTTATTCTTCGTTTGGTTTAAAATACCTTTCCCGTGAATAGTCACGATGTAAGAAAGGTTTGTCCGCGATATAATCTCGCAGGGTTGCCTGTTGATCTCTGATTTTAGTTTTAAACTTGCTGATAAGTTCCTGGTCGCCTAACTTCTCGGCTACGTGTAGCTTTTCCTTAGACTTCCGAATAGCTCGCTCGTATGCCCTTTGCTTAGATTGTGCATTAGCATTTCTGATAGCTTCTTCTTGCGTGACGTTCTTAACGTCTGGGCCTAGCTCTGGCAACTCATTAATGCCAGGTACAAAAGGAGTAAGCATATGTCCGCAGTTAATACCAAGACAGCCCCCAGGAGTGCCGTAACCATGATCTGCAAGCGATAGAATACTGATACCGTGTTCTTCCCTTGCTGGGCCATAAGTAACAATACGATGCTGTAATGGTGCGCAAGCCTCGCGAGCCGTTGCTTTCTTGGAATAATAAAAGGTATCAATACCCAGCTCGTCCGCTGGCATCGTCCGCATCTCTCGGTAGCTACGCATGACTGTAGTTTTAATAACCGTTCTAGCGTAGTTGTCTACTTTCCAGTAGTGTCCGCCACGGTCAATAAAACCCTTAAAGCCTATCTCTTGCCATTTCATGACGGTTTGAGATACAGCCTTATCATGTGTGACTAGTCCGACCACTTGACGGGCTACGACTTCCTGGACCATTTGACGATACACATCTGTAACGATTCCTGGAAGCGTGGTATTAATCAAGTTACTAATATCACCGTGCGACTGTTCAAAATATCCAGCTAGCAACTCCTGCGCGTGCTTAGAATTGCCAAAATCACCGCCTCCAAGGTCGTCTAAGAGCTGTTCTTTAGTAGTCTGATAGATTTTAAAGCCCTCATCTTCAATGACCTTACGGAGCTGTTCACGGCCTATTTTAGAGTAGCGCGCAATTGTGTCCAGGTTCTGCTCATTTAGCATGTGCATCTGGCTCATTCGCTCTAACTGCCAGATGTACGGGTTATCAGCCAAAGACTCAGCACCGCGCTCCAACAACCTGTCAATAACCTCGTCGAATAGGTCACGCGCCATTTGATGATAGATATCACCGACTTGTGAGGCGCGCAATTCTAGTTGTTCCTCGTTAAATAATACCGGGTACTTGTTACGCGCCATCTACTCACTCTCCATAAATATCAACTTCGCTGGTGCTACGCTCTAGCTCCATGCTTTCTGCTGTTTCCTTTTTGATGTCCGCGAGCATTTGTGCAGCTTCCTTATCTGACAAGCCCAGCGCTTTGGAAATAGCGTATTGCTTGCTGACAAGGCCACTTAACAAGGCTTTAGCGTAGTAGTCCAACTCATTATTCTTATCAACAAAGACACCATCATCGAGGTTAACCGTGACGTCGTCCATCTCCGGAATAGGTCCGTCATACAATCCGTACAGCTTACCAATCTCACAAATAGAGATCACAAGCTCTTTGATAGACTGATCTACAAGGCTCACGATGCTGTTTCTTAACTGGTATGTGTCAGAGTTTTCAGATACAACCTCGGTCGCAGTCTTCATGCTCTTACCGTCAAACGTAAACATACCAGGCGATACTCCAACCTGCATTTCAAACAACGCAAGGCCCTCGTTGATTGCCTTGATATAATCGTCCGAACGGATAGGAGTAGTAAGGTCTGTGATGTTGATTGGTGTATCTTTGCCACCGTCAATTTGTTCGTAAACGTTCTGTTCTGGATCAAATTCACGCGTCACAAGATCAGTTTCTCCGTGATGGTCAAAACCAATCCGGACAGTTTGGTCTGGCACTAATACGCGCCGTTGACCCATTCGCACTTCCCATTTAAACTCATCATAAGTGGTATTGATAAAGTCAATAGTACTTTTAGCATTATCAAAGATAGACAAACCCAGCGGGCTGTTGATATCTTTGTTATTCATGCCAGGCGGTTTTAAATATGTGAATAACGGACGTGTAAGCCCGTCAAGCGTTACTTCTTCCTCTAAATCCTCATAGATCTCAGACAACGGTACACGGTCACCAACGCGCTCCTTTTCGCTCGAGCGATACAGCTCATTAGTGATTGTGTATTTTTTATCCTTGGTCCACTCATGCAACTCGACCAAAGTATAGTAGATCGTTTCCTTGCCTACCGTCTTTTGACTCTTGTTGATAATCGCTGCAGAAGATACGTCCTGCGTGTTAGACTGCAATGGATAAAATACAGGGGCTTGAACGAATGAAATCTTGATCTTGTCATCGTCAACGTATGGACGCATAGCAAGACCACCCAAAGCCAAACAGCTCTCAAGGTATCGCTCAAAGTTCTTGTTAAAGCGGTCATTCAGCAAAACAGTTTGAATGAACTCATTTGTTGCTCCATTCGCAACGCTTATCTCTGCTTGTTCATTGAATACCAGGCTGGCAATCTTCTTACAAGCTGTACGTGCGATAGGCAAGTGGTTTCGTGTCCGCTGTTTATCAACGCGGTTTGAATTGCGGTAACGGATAGGGTCCCACTTGCTTTGATAGTATTTCAAGTTCTTCTGAATACGATCGTATTCATCCTTGTTAATTGCTATTTTAGGATGTTCTGTGATATTGCCTAGTGATTGGCTCGTCATTACATATTTACCCCTTTTAAATATATTTCTTATTGATTGTAAGATACTCATTTCAAACCTTTCTTAGGCTTTTAATCTTAGTAGTTGTGCATTATCTACGACCATATACTGGAACGCGTCGCAAGTGTGATCGTCCTCTTTAATGACTTTCGGATCATCGTCCTTGACCGTCTTCTCGTCCCATTGATAACGCTTATGTTCCTCAATAAAATACTTGAGGTTGTTCTCGGTTGGGAAATAATAAAAACGACCATTCGCAAGTAGCGATTGGACGTATTCTGTCATTATTATTTTTTTCTTCTTCGCTACCGGGTGCCAGCGAATGCCAAAGTCTTCTAAATACTGATTTCTCAATGCTCCCTCCGCACTATCTATCGTCATTTCAATTACTGGCACATTCGGATATTTCTGCGTCTGCTTGATAACAAAGTCATGTAGCTCCTTAGATAATACGCTCGGAGCTTTCTTCTTAACCTTACCAGCGGGGCTGTAGTAGTAGCTATCCACAAGATAGAGATTGGATCTGTTAGTAACAACTGCATGCAAGCAAGTAGTTGCTGATTGCTGGTGTCCGGTATCGGCTGCGAATAACTGACCTATGACACGCTCTCCGTCCGGTATCTTATCCGCGCGTTTAAACAGATCCATGTTATACACGTTTGTACCAAGGCCCACCGGCTCACCCAGGTATAAATACCTGTAGTAGTCGTAGTCGTTTGTTTTGATACGCTCTATCTCGTCCAGCATTTGCTCGGTCACAAAGCCCAGCTCATCGTCCAGATAGCTAGATTCATGTATCAAATACTTCTCAGCCGTTCGCAGTGAGTCAACCCACTCATTGATCCAGTTGTAAGGGTTACGCGGTGGGTTATACGACCAAAAGAATTGCACAAACGGATAGTCCGGGTGTTTTTGACGCATAAATGTACTGTTCGACTGGTCAAACTCTTCTGAGTCAGCAAACTCGGCTGCTTCCTCGTACCAAACGGCAATAACCTTTCCGACCTCATTCGATTTCAGTTTCTGGAAATCGTCCTGGCCGTAGAAGTGGAACGTTGAACCCGTCCGCCTATGTACGATCTTATAAGGGCTTTTAGTCCGTTTGAACTGGTTAGCCATGCCAAACTTATCAAGCGCCCAGATTATCTTCTTGTAGACACTATCAAAGATTGTGTTACCAACTTTACGGACAATAATAATCTCTACGCATTGCCCCAGCGTTATCGCTCTAATCATCTTAAAGACAAGCAAGAGAGCAATGACTGAAGACTTAAAAGAGTTCCGCCCGCCCTTTAAAACGTTGTAAGGCTTTGAAGATCTCCAGACACTATAAAACTTAGGATTGATCTCTTTACTTAGTTTTATAGTCGGCTTAGTCGTTCGGGATATCGTCGATGATGAGGATTGACTCATCAGCACCACCTCCCGCTTCGTCTAATGCCTGGGCCTTGCGTTTGTTTTCAAGTTCCAGAGCCTTGATACGCGCTTTTTGTTCTTTCTTATCAAGCGTATCTTTCGTGCCCTCGCTGTTTGCTATTTTAGCAATTAGTTCCATGTGCCGAGCGCTTCCTTTTAAGGCTTTCTGTATCGCGACCATTATCAAAGCGGACTCGAAGTCGTCTTCAAAGCCCATTTCCTTTAACTTTTCAGCCATTTTAGGACTAGCGACGGGAGAAACAAGAAAGGCATCAAGCGTCTTCTTCATGTTGGCTTTTTTTCGTCTAGCCTTTCCGGAAGCGATGCCACCTTTTCTCTGTATTTCCCTCTGCTCTTTCTCTGTTCGCTTATTAAAAGGGATCAAGTTTTCCTCATTAGCCATCGCCTCACTTCCTTTGCTTTTTAAAAATAAAAAAAGCCGTATAAACGGCTCGTTGTCTATCTCAAAAACCCAGAAACACTAACCAATCTTGGCTTTTGATTGTATTTTTTGGCAATTTCCTTGCTTTTGCTATTGACCAGATCAATGTAAGGTTTAACTAGCTTTTTAGCTTCGTCAAAATCAATTTCTCCAATTCGTAGCAAGGTTCTTGCTTGTTCTGCTTTTGTCTTTAAAATAATTGTTTGTTCGTTCATGTCGTATCTCCTTTTTCCTATGCTTAGAGCTTACGCCAACAAGCAAAACAAGTCAAGGCTTATTCTTCATTTTCTTCATCATCTTCGAGGTTTTCAAGCGCTGCAAGATCACCGAATTCATGTTTGATAGTTTTAGGGTCGCCTTTAAAGAATACCAAGACGCTTTGATGTGATCTAATAACCTTACGGCCACTATTCATCTGTTTTCTGGCCCTCATAGCACCAGAGCCTAAAACGTTAATCAAAACAATGTCATTATAGAACATGACACCAGCGCTTTCAAACGCTCGTTTAGTGACACCAGTCAAATCACGGTAGAAGCCTTTCTTGTCCCTAACATCGCTTATAGTTACGATTGCAAAGCGATTGTTTTTTAATTTTTTAGCAAACTTTTTGAGGATATCAGAATAAATCTCGCAAAATTCATCATATCCCATGTTCGAGATGTCGTTCTCGTTGTCGCTATAGACTTCAAGATCAAAATAAGGCGGACAAGCAAAGATCAGATCCGCGCTTTCATCTTGGATATACCGATCTACATTTTTATAATCATCACAGATCCAGTTCACCTTATCTAGATCAATACCGATTTCTCGCGCATTATCAAAGTTAGCGTCTATTTGTTCTTCCCGCAAGTCAATCCCTGTATACTCGTGGCCTAAACGCTCGGCAACAATTCCTCGAACGCTTCCACCAGCGAATGGATCAATAATTTTCGAGCCTTCGTGCGGTGTGAACCATGTATAACCAATCTCACACAATACCGGATCGAAGATACTTGTACCACCAAGGCTGGCAGTATTCATACTTTTCGCAAACGTCAAATTGCCTTCTCGTCCGACCTCTGACTTAATACCTAAATCAAGCCATTCTCTTTTTTTGTCCTCGTTGACAAAATATTTCAAGGGGCCTAGTAAGTAGCACCAAACTTACATCATAGGTCACTTTCTTTTTTTGTTTTTTGCGGTGCTTTTTATAGCCGGGGCAGGAATCGAACCTACATTATACGGGTGAAAAGTCCGTTACTCTAACCGTTGAGTTACCCAGCAACCTACTATAAGGAGACAACCAAATGGCGCAGGTCCTTCCTACTTCATTGGATAATACTATAATACCACTCAATACAGCGCTTTTACTCCCTACTTTCTTTCAATTATCTCCCAGAAATCTATACTCTAGCAATTCCCCTGCTTTATAAGCCTCTGCGAACTCTAATAAAGCCCGATCCAGCAATCTATAGTATTCACTTTCCGAATATCCTAGACTTGGATAAATAGCCTTGTCTTGTCGAAATCTCACTCGGCAATATCGCTCAATCAAAATCTGCGATAGATTGAGATCAGATAGTCTATTAATAGCCGATGCCATAAGTTCCAGCTCTTGCTGTGCGCTTACTCGTCTAATCACCATCTGCTCAGTTTGACGGCTGGGCGAACTGGGTGCGCTCTTTGGCTCTAGCGAGTAAGTAGCTGTTACTTTCGGGCTGTATTCCTCTCCAGCAATTCTTAGCAGTACGCGGTAGTTCTTTAGTGTATTATCTGCATTCTCCTTTGTTTTGTTTTTTAACACTTCGCCAAACAGCATTCAACCCCACCCTTCCATTCTAGAAATTAAATCCAGCGCTTCTAGTTTCCGCCTTAAACGACGCTCTCGCTTGCGCTCTTCGTTCCGTTTATAATTATGATTATCTCTGTAGAATCGTTCCACCAGGTCCTCGCTAGACCGTCCTGGGCCTACTTTGTCAAGTGACTCTTTCATACATTCATAGAGTAAATCAGTTTCGACAAACCCTACAAACTTCGCAATGATTGCAGATGATGGCATTCTGTTTTGTTTCTTGTATTTTTCATAACGCGCTCCGTCTTGATAAGCATTATGACTTTTCGCGACTTTAAAAAAATCATAGATAGAGCCAAATTCAGCTATCGCCTTGTCCGCTTCCTGGAAAAATTCTTTTTTCAATTCCATCGTCTTCCCCAGTCTTAATCGTGATTAGTTCAGCATTTTTCATAATAGTGTCCATAATGAACTGACACAATTCTTTTGGTGTCATATCACCCTCCGACTCCATTCTCATCTGCCACCTCCTGTAATTCCTGCGCCATACGCGAATTATAATCATTATTCAATTTGTTAATTATCACATCTTGCATTGTATTTTTTTCTTCGATTTTCTCGAGCTTGTCCTTTTGTGTTTGGATTGTTCGCTGCAGATCGCTGTTGCTCGTTTCGAGCACCCGTACTCGTGCGTTAAGATTGACGCATACGGCAATTAAGACAAACAGAATAAATGCAAAATTCGCACGTATCAGCTTATCATTATTCGTCATTTTCTCGTCCCTCTTTCCACATGGCCCAGCCAATCACCGCGAGGCCTCCCAGCCACGCAAGCGATAAGCCCCCGAAAATAAGTGTTAATAGATCCATTATTTCACCTCAAGTTTCTTAATTTCCTGCTCAACCTCTATTTTCCTACGGTTTAAGTCTGAGAGTTTTTGTACTTCGATTGCTTTTTTAATAACTTCAAGCCGTTCGATTTTTTCTTTAAACTCAATGAGCTTATCAACTTTTCGTGCGAAATCTCCGAAATTTTCTGCCCAGTTGTATTCTTCCCAGCCGAACGCTCTTCTCAATTCTCGTTTTTGCTCATTGAATTTGTCTATCATTGCCTTATTAAGATAGGCTTGTACAATCAAGATATAAATTGACATGCCAATCACTAACGATGAAATTACAATCATTCCCCAAAACATTAAATCTTTCATTCCTTCACCTCGTTTGTAATTCTATTACGCTCTACTCTCAATTTAAAACTAGTATCATCACCGAAACATACTAGAGTTGTTTCTTCTTCCCACTGACTTCTCGTGTATGGGTATCTGTTTGGTCGTGTCATGTTTACTCCTCATTCATTTCTTTAAGGGTATCCCACATACCTTTATGTAGGTTTGTGATATTCTTCATGTACTGCTTTCTTGCTGGAATACTCTTAAAATCCCACCATTCAGCACCATCATACTCATAACGCTCAATCCACCAGTCTTCACCAACTAACACAAGGTCTTTTGGTACATGTTGAGCACCATAGCTAGAATCATAATTTGTATCCCTTGCCACTGTTTCAAAGTTTTTTCTTGTGATCTCAAAATCATCACCTTGAATATACAAAACATCATCCAGTGTTTTACCATATTTTTCTAAAAATTCTACTGTTTCATCTAATAAATTTGTACTCATTTTGTTACCTCTTTTACTTCAAATAGCGGACTGTCAAACACATCTCCAAACCCAGCTTCTTCGAGCTGCTTGCGGGTGTGTTTTATAACAATGCTTTTCCCCCCGCTAGCCATCAAAGTCCAATAACCTTCATCTGGAATATATGCTAAATAGCAAAACAAAGCTCTCAAGTTTTTCATCTTCACCAGATACCGCTTCTCTTTCTCGACTGTGTAGCCGAACTGGTGCATATTGACTAGCGTTTGGATAGGGTTGCCTGTTGCACTATTCAGCCATGCAAAGAACTTTCTTTTGTACCCAATAAGACTTTTTTTGTGTCCGTGAACAAACCATTCCCAAACGTTATACTCTAAATCGCCCTTGTATTCCTCATACCAGTCCGCCACAAATTGCGGTACAACTGGTTTATTTATTTCTTGCCGAATTTTATCAGCATCTTTTAATTGCTGACCGACCCATTCACCCTCTAGCTTTCCTTGTTCGTAACCTGCCTTATACTTCAAAGTCCCATAGTCGCTACCCAATTCATTCAAAATTTCGTTAAGCCAAACTTTCTGAGCGCCAAGATCTAGCTTCTTAATTCGTGCGATAACGTCTTTTAATTTTAGTTTATCTTTTTCAATGAAATCACTTGCATTTTTTTACGAAGCATCTAGGAATTTCTACTTTCTCACCATTCTCTAAAACCAAATATAAATTGTCATCGCCAAGGGTGCTTCGGCTAAACCCGTCATAAGTTCCATATAAAATAAATTTATACCATGGTTCCATCTTCCAAATCCTCCTCTTTTACAAAGCTACCCTCGACCCAGCGACCCTTGCGGTCTTTGATCTCGCTGTAAGCTAGTTCGAAGCAATCCGCGAAGTCGTAACCTAATTTGTGCGCGATAGCTTTTAAATAGCTCACAATTCTCAAAAGGTTAAACTTGGCATTTTTCATAACTTCCAACTTGCGCGAGAATTGGAACTCGCTGGCATTGTCAATCATCAACTCAAAGCAGTCTTTGATATCGCCCTTTCTGGCTTCTACCGCTTTAATCATGATCTCAACTGGATCAAGTTCAATCATCATTGCCAAACCAACTACAACCACGGCGCAATCACCGATACTGTCCTTTGTGAGTTGTTCCTTTTGCTTGGCATACCCAGCGCATAACTCGCCCATTTCTTCAAAGAGCTTGAGCGTCTGTTTAAAGGCATCTCCTTGTGTGATATCCCGGTCAATAAACCACTGTCTAGTTAGCTCGGTTAGTTCCTCGATTTTGTCAATATCCATCTATCATGTCCCCCTCGATTTCCTTTAATTTCTTGTCAATGGCCTTAATTTCCTTGTGTAGCCATTCGCGATAGTTCGCGCTGTAGTTCCTCGCTCAGCCGTTTCTCATAGATACGCTTAGACCGCAGTAAGTTTTCCTTTTCCATCTCAAATACCTAAACGATGATTTTCCAGGCCATCCCTAAAGCTGTACATTTCTTTAAAATATAGCCCGATCAAGATCGCGTCCGCTTCATCGTCCTTAACATCTTTATTAAATTTATTTGCCACGATGTCGATTGCTTGTTGTTTCAAAACCTGCCGGCCTTTGCCTTTAATAGCAAAGTGCTTTCTCCAAGTCCGCACGTTGACAAAGTAGACGCGGTCCGCGATAAGCCTGGAGAGGATAATGCCCGTTGCAATTCCGATTTTAACCATCGTCTGCTGGTTGCCACCTCCGACGTTGTTTTGCTCAATCACAATCTCTTTAAAAGGCTTGTTATACTTTAAAATCAGTCGTGACTGAATAGCTTTCAGTTTGTTCGCCATTTGCAAGGCTCGCTCTAGGAATGTACCTTTAGGGTTGACCACTCCACTTTCTAACAGGTCTGGGCCGTCATATACAGCCCAGCCTGTCGCGCTAGTGGAAGCGTCAAGCGATAATGTCAATTCTTTCATTCGCTACTCCAAACCACGTTTTAATAAATGATTCAAAAGAGTTTTAATTTCATCTTCTTCATCATCTACTTCTGGCTCTTTTAACTCAGAGCCATCTTCCTCAGTGATCTCATACTCAGCTTTAATTTTAACCAGGCGACCACCTACTGCCTTAGCTAGATTTTCCATAGTTTTGTCAGTTTCCTCGTTTCCTTTTTCAAAAATCAATGCGAAGCGGATATCATCTGTTGTTTTAGCAGTGAATGTTAATGCTCTGTCATTATTTTTATACTCAGCCAAAAATCGGTTGTTGTTATCTTTTGCGATTGCGTAAAATTCCTTTTGTTGTTTCATGTTATTTCTCCTTTTTTAAAATAAAGTTAGTTGCTGTTTAAAATCTGCCAAAGTAAAACCGATTAATTTTAGGTCGTTACTGATCGCGGTTAGATCGTTAGTGATAATTATTTTGTTCATTTCCCTTGAATACCGCTGTGTCTGATATCCTCCCAGATCGTCCTTATCCCAGATATCTTGTAAAGATTTTATTTCCGGGTATTCTTTTGCAAAGTGTTCTTCAATCCAAGTCATAACAATGTTAATTTGATTCCTTCTGTCATTTTATCCTCCCAAATTGCTAAAAGGGACTTCCCATTGATAATCATCGTATTCCCGACAAACATCTTTGACAATTTTACCTTTGGAAATTTCAATTTCCTGTGTGAATTCCATTCCACATTCAAATGTAAAGATTTTAATATCAACATCAAACTTACTTGAAATTTCTTGATAATTTTCTGGTTCTACTGCCCATGCCTGATTAAAGTCATTTATCTCAATAACCAAATAATCATCATCAAGCCAAAAACTCAATTTATTATTTTGAATAAAGGCTCTTCTTGTACCATTGATATAAAAATAGGGTTCTGTGGTTGTTAATTCGAACAATCCAATTTCAAGATCCTCTTCAATTTCAACATTACCAGCAGCGCAAAACATATATTTCAATGCTTGTGCAATATTCTCTTTTTTTCCTCTTAATTTAAGAGATCCTTCGGCCCAATTTGGCATTATTTTTCTCCTTTGATTTTTTATAACGGGAGATCATCATCTGAGATGTCCATAGGGTTTGCGTTCATTTGTGTCTGCCGTGAAAAGTCTGGATGACTATATCCCTGTGACTGCCCACCCTCGCGGTCTTTGCGACTTTCCAATAACTGGAAGCTATCTGCGACTACTTCCGTAACATATACCCGCTGACCTTGCTGGTTTTCGTAGCTTCTTGTTTGAATTCGTCCCGTGATCCCAATCAAAGCCCCTTTCTTGGCCCAGTTTGCAAGATTTTCTGCTTGCTGTCGCCAGATCACGCAGTTAATAAAATATGCTTCACGCTCGCCATTTTGGCTCTTGAAATTGCGGTTAACAGCCAAGCTAAAAGTTGCTACCGCTTGATTGCTCGGGGTGTAGCGTAGCTCTGCATCTTTGGTCATACGACCAACAAGTACAACGTTGTTTAACATCTATTAGTTTCCTTTCAATTTATTTAAAAGCAAATCTGCTTTTTCCACTTGTGACTCTTTAATTTGCTTGTAATCTGCGACATCTAAATATCGCAAGAACCATTGAGCGACTGAACCGTCCTGCTTGCCTTTTTCCTCCGAAATCTTAGCAACCTCTTTCAAATAGTAGTTTGCTTTTTCAACTGAGATAACGGCTTCAGCTTGTTCTTTAGGTTTTGTTTTATTTTTTGGCTGATCTGGTTCGTTCATATCGCTTGGGTACTCATCTACATCTTTTTCCCCGATGCCAAACAGCCCTTGAAGCGCATACTTGCGAGCGTAGGAGCTCACTGCGCCAGTCCATTGTGGCTCAGTCATCTGTTTCTTTTCACCGCCAGCTTTTAGTTTCAAAATAGGAACGCTAACAACCTGTTTTTTCCCATTTTTCGTATTGACAGTTCGCATGTTCTTTTCTGTTAATTGAGTTGTAACTATATTATGCCTCTTTCATCGCTTTTAAGTATTTTTTAATTGCTTTTAATGCCTGTTCATGCTCCATCTCTTGCCAAGATTTGATA
>SKES01001082.1_pt1 | contig 17914 bp, 19 predicted proteins | sample 4826851 | NCBI WGS metagenome assembly SKES01 (sample SAMN11008803, study PRJNA524170) | human gut metagenome | biome: Human fecal sample; material: Feces; isolation source: fecal sample from pouch patient p52 | host: Homo sapiens | place: Israel: Tel-Aviv | collected 2016-09-04 | reverse complement strand
CCCTGCGTACTATTACCGAGTAATTCCACCCTCTCCAACGGCGCTTTTAAGCTATTTGGAAGCATTAAACTCCCTACCCCTTCCATCTCTACCTTGTCGAAGTTTGGTGGCTGTGGAGGGGATACAGTGCCACCTAGAGGACATACCATATCAACACCGATGATTCCTGTTCCATCTACCATTTTAAGCATTGTACTTCTACTCCTTTTTCGCTGGTTGCTGTGGGGATGATTGTCACTACATCCGTTTGACTCCACGGTGTCCCAAGTTCTTGGATCACACATATTTGTGATGTCGCAGCAGGAATCAGAATCATAGTTTCCTTTTCCGTACTTTCTCCTAATCCCACATAAATGTCACCATCTGTAAAATTCTTTACAAGAAATTTACTCCCCTTAGTGTTAAATTCAAACTTCATTGCTTTTTCGCTCGATGTTGGCTGCCTCTTGATAAGCATATTCTCACCTCTTTCTTTTTTGTTAGTCTATACATATTTTATTCTACGCTGTCCTTACCCACATATAGCAAGTGATGTACGGCTGCAAGTTACTGTGTGCCTTGCCTCCTCCGGCAGAAGCAGATACAAATCCATCACTTCCATCCTTTATCGGATTTTTCGTTTTAAGCATTCCGAAACCGGTATCCGCCTCTGACTTAACTCCATACCACTCTGGCTTTGGAACCTTGTGTGTGTGCGTTGGTATCTGATCGACTGCAAGTGTTACAGCTTTAGATCCGCCTGTCTTCTCTGCCTTGTTAAATTCCGTCTGCGATGTATCTACACCAACCGGGACGCGCCCTTTCCCCCATTCAGTCCATGCTGTTAGTGGGAAGAGTTCTGATGGATTTATTGGATTTACAGACATGTAAATTGACCCAACCGGATAAACAAGATTAAAAAAAGACTGAGGAGGATCAAAACCATCTGCATCCAAACTCATCCTTTTTCTTTCTCCAGTCCGATAATCTTCGATATAGCAATAAATTCCATTTCCTGCCAGAAGTTGTGTCAATCGGTGTTCTTGCGGAGAAGAAGTCCATCCATCACCTTGCTTAAAGTACAAATCATCCGTTGCTACAATAGCTCCCTTACTTATCTTAAGATTTACTTTGTGCTTTGCTTCCACAACGGTATTATCATCGATGTGGTGCGGCGAAATAAACTCATCGACACTTGTAAAATTCGCTCCAATAAAATCAAAACCTTTGAATGTCTCCGCCTCTATATTGGATGCTGTAAATTTAAACAGTCCCCAAAATGAGCCATCCCACCGGTACACAGCGCCTTGCACCCTGCCACCAGAAGTACCAGTGTTCTTCCACAACATTCCGATGTATGGATCAACAGGCTCTGTCTCGCTTTCTGTGACCCCTGTTGGATTTCCATCTGCTCCGTTATCGCCGTGCACTCCGATAATAACTGGGGTTGTATTTATCGATGTGCCGTTTGTATAGGATGTGTTTTCATAACTCCAAAGATACTTCTTTTCGGGTGTGATCTGCTGCATAACAATTGTCCATCCATCAGTACCTGTTGTGATTCCAGTATTTCTGTCGGATGCAAGATAATATTTTGTGATTCGGCTAATGCCTACACCGTCTTGGCCATCCGAACCATTATCTCCTCTGTATTTAGACCACTGGTAATCTGCTGGATTCAATGACTCATCCATACGCTCTTTATTGTTGGCAATACCCATATATTGCTTTCCATCAGGACTGTCAGACATTCCATTTCCGTATTCATCATCTGCATACTTGATCCATGTGTAATAAGTTGCTCCGTCTTTTCCGGGTTTACCATCAGATATATTAGTTACCGTAACTTCTTCAAACCCGCGCAATATTCCATCTTTATCTCTAGCTTCAAATTTATATGCCGCTTTCACTTCTACATCTTCCGCTCTTATTTTTATTGTTCTCCCAGTATAAATAGGCATACCATCTTTAAACCACCGTACAGAGAATTTTTCTGTCTTGTCAACACCATTGTCTCTAACATACGCTGTTAAGCTTGTAATTCCCTCGTTATTTTTAAAGATAGTCCCGTTATCAGAAGAAATGCTACTTGTGTAAAGCTTGGTCTTATTAATTAAGTCCTCAACCTTTTGCAATAAATCTTCGGAAATTTCAGATTTTAATTCTTTAAAATTGGAACATACAGTCCTTCCTGTTTCTGGATTTGTCAAGCTCCTTATTTGTTCTACGACTCTTGCCTGTAGATAAAGTACAGGAATAAACTCTTCATCTGCAATTCGAACGGTATCTCCTATATCTGTTTCAAAGTATCCACTCACATCATACGTTACCATTGGAACACATGACTTCTTGAGATCTGATAATGCCATATCATACAATTTCTCTTTGCTATCTGTATCATACTCCTTATTCACAGCTATATAAGCGCCTGCTTTATTTACAAAGTTAGATGGGAAACGATCTCTTGCCTGCGGAGCTACTATTGCATCACCCTCTATGTAATGCAGTAAATTTCCATTGCTATCATATTCCTTTTTATCCATGCCAGATATGGTCATATTATCATTCCCATAAGGTCTTATTGCCGTATATAACTCTGTAATGTCCGATGTTTTTGTAATCCCGGAAATTCCTTTTCCGTATCTCAAGACAAAATCATCGCGAAACTTTCCAATGCCGCTATCGACGTCTGATTGCTTGCGATATACATTCAGTACAATTTCTTTTAACGAGTAATCTTCATTTAAAACAGTCTGAAATTCTATTTCGGAATCAAAAACACTTGCAAGCGAGAACAGTCTCGCCAAAATCGTTGAATCTCCTGTCCATTCATTTGTTATTCTTCTATCTGTAATTTCGTTTAACCCAACTCTCAAAGTTCTTTCTGCATCGAATATTCTTAAATATTCCTCAAAGCTCATTGCTTTTTCAGCCTTATACGCTCCTACATGCTCACTAGTCAACTCAAACGATAATGACCACGCCTCAACCATTATATTTCTCTCTGTTCTTTCTACTCGAACAATATTCAAATAATATTGTTTTTCCCCTAAGATAAATGAAATTTTATTTCCTTCTATGATATTGAATGATTCTGGGTGCTTTGCATCTGTTGTGAATGTGTATGTGTGAGCTGCTCCTTGGAGATATTCATGTAATTCATCATTCCAGTAGTGTATAGATTTTTTATGACTATTATCCATAAAAGTTATCAATTCATTATTTGCGCTTAGAATAGCTATTCTTGTATTTTTCACTACAACCATGCCTCCCTTATTTTTGCCGTTATTGTCGGTGCCGGATTACTGAATGTAGAGTAAGAAAATTGGATTTCAGTCTCTCCCGGTGGTACTAAGAAATAGTCGCTTCCTAGTATTTCATCAGAATTACGTTTCATTCCATTTACATATATTGATGTACTATTTCCATCTATATATATCTTATCGCCAGCACTGTATCTGTTTGGAATATCTCTATACTTCTCTACATTATTTTTAGTAAACGAAAAATGTTTTATATAATTCCTCGTAACATATTGATTGCCAAGGTTGCGATTTCCCCATTGTCCAATCCATATCTGTACCTTCTTGCACTCCATATTTTTGATTTCAGGCAAGGTATAAGTGAAATATTGTCCATACCAAAAAATTCTCAAACGATCTCCTTCTTTAAGGAAATCATTATGTCCTCCACCCATTTTGAGATTATACGGATTTCCTTCGCCATTTGTTGGAGAAAAATCAATACTTTTGAGAAGCTTATTTTTAGGACCGAACCAGTCCACGTGAGCCATGTTACCGACTAAATCGCTTTTGTTAATCGACATCGCACAGATAACCTGATTATCGCCTGTTAAAAATGCAATGGTTTGCGCCCCCGTCTGTCCCATTAGTCCTGTTTCGAACCAATGTTGAGTATAACAGTAGAAGTTTTTTGCCCCCGTCACTCCCTCGCTATCCGCCGGAATTGTAAGTGTCTTCATTCCACCATTCCACCAATTTGTAGATCCCGACTGTCCTCCAGCAAGAAGAAGACAATTATTCCCAGCTACGTCACGCACTTCGAGAGTTCCACTTGTTGTATTCGATGGATTCTGAGCAGATGTTCCGTGATCTGCTGCAAACTTCCCAAATCCCTTTGCAAGCGCCTCTGATGCTTTATATGTTTCTCCGTCAGCCTCTTCTGCTTTCCCTAACTGTATCGCTCCGTATTTACTAACTATTCCGATATATCCGTTTTCGTGATTGTTTGTAATATCGAAATCAATTGGTACTGATTCAATACCCTCATTAATTATTGTTGTTTTCAGAATATCCCCCTCGGTTGAAGCCAGGAATGTTTTCTCTGTTGTGGCGTGGGCGATTCCATCAGGAACTAAAAATGCTATGCTCCCCGAACTTTCTAGATAACTTTCTTCCAGAGTAGGTTCTCCATCTAAAATAGCTTCATAATATTTGTTCGGTTCATCCGAAAACACCAACTTCGCTAGAGTATCTTTTACCAATATTCCAGCCATTTCCCTTCGGAATTTTGCCAATGAAGCTGCACTCTTATTCTTAATTCGATATTCAATCTCTATCCTTTTGCTTTCTCTTTTTGAATATAAAAATTCAGATCCATTTTTCGTTTCATAGCTCTGAATTACATTTGAAACAGAAGGAGAGATGTAGCGATTTACGTTTGCTATTTTAACAGGTAATATCTTTCCTCCATATGTAACTGTAAGTAATCCCATTATCTAACACCTTCCAGTAAATTATTAAATCGTTCTTGTCTTTCCAGTAATGGTCGCATAAAATTCACAGTTCCTTCTGCAAGCACTTTTCCATCCAACGGAACTGTTAGTGATACATTTATATTGATATCCTTTTCTCCTGCGACTTCTAATACCGCTTCTTTTATATATTCTTTAAGCTTTCGAATCGGCGCAATTGCTTCCGGTCCAGCTTCCCCGGCACCCCCTACCTTGCCGCTTGGCATCTGAAAAAATGCCGGCTTTGTTAAAATTCCTCCATCTTTAAACCATGACACATCGAGTGTTGGAAGTTCTGGGAAAATATCGCTTAAATGAATATTTCCAATTCCGGCTGCATATCCGTGTCCATTCCAGCCGCTTGCAAGACTTCCGTATCTCGATACGGTGTATCTGATGGCTGCAAGCATATTTGATAGCGGATCCCAAATATTTGTATCGTATCCAGGCATTGCATACGCTCGGAATGTTGGATCGATTACTTGCATTAATCCTTTTGATGGTGTTCCATTGATAGCATTAATATCCCAATCATTAATCGCGTTTGGGTTTCCTCCAGATTCGGTCTGCATCTGATATAAGAGCAAATTCAAATTAGCATCAGAATATTGATTCGTCATTCTAAGTGCTTGCTCCGCAAGTTTTCTCCACTGTTCCATTCCTGCTCCCGGTGTGTAGTTTACATGCGACTTTTCATCAAAAATCCCAGTAATAAAATCTACAACACTATCAAATACGGTATTAATTGCGCCTTTTGCAACCGTAATCCATGGCTCAAATGCATTTGTCAGATCTGCGAACTTATCAATCGCAATTTTGACAATATCTCCCGGATTCTTAAGGTAATCCCATACACTACCGCTAAATTCTTTTACCGTATCCCAAATACCACTAAAGAAATCTCCTATTCCACTTGCAAAATGCGGAAGTCCATCTAGAAAACTCTTTGTCTGATTTGCTGGCATGATTTTTGTGCCTTTTTTCATCGGAAGCACCACGTCACGCCCTTCCGGGATGAATGGCTTTCCGTCTGGCGGTATAATCATTTCTTTATAAGTAGACCCCTTCTGGTCGTTTACAACTCCAATAGTATCTCTGGGGAGTCCTCCTGTTCCTTTTGCAAACTTCGGAACATTCCATTCATCGAATGATTTATCCGATCCTACTGCATTCAAAATCCAGTTTATTCCCTTAATCACTCCATTAATCGCACCTCCGAGCGTTCCGCGGATCGTATTTGCAATCCCTTTTATAATGCCACCCAGTGTATCTTTCAAAAACGTAAATCCATTCTCAATGCTTTTGAAAAATCCATCAAATATATCTTTAATTCCACTTGTCATAGTCTCCATATCGCCTGTGAAGAAACCAGAAAATGCCTTGATAATTCCTTTCAAAATCTCGAAATTGGATTCGAAGAATCCTTTTATGAACTCCCAAAAAATTTGTATTGTATTCATCAAATTTCCCAAGGTGCTATCTACAAATCCCGCCATTCCTTCTAGTGCTCCAAAAATAATAGGAGAAAGTATAGTAAAAAGATTCTGAACTGCTTCCCAAATTTGTTCTCCGTATTCGTTCCAAAATCCAGTAATTGCTGATAGTGCATCTTCAAATGCACCTTTGACTTCCTCCAAAGCAGGCCCTATATATGTGTTATATACATTCTCCGCAAACTTTCTTATGTCATCTATCAGCCCATTTACAAATTCTCTAAATGGTTCTATTTTTGCATACGCAATAGCAAACGCTCCCGCAACCGCTGCGACCGCCCCTATTATCGCCAGTGCTGGTGCCCCTATCACTCCTGCTATTGACCCCAAAATACTAATCAAGCTTCCGATGCTTCCGATTATTTTGCCTACAATTAATAATACGGGAGCCAACGCCGCTACAACAATGGTTCCTACAGCAATGATCTTTTTTGATTCATCATTTAATTCAGAAAACCACTTCGAAAACTCTTTTACTTTATCTACCACTACTTCTATAACAGGAGCAAGCACTTCTAATAAAGCATCTCCAAGCGCAATCATTACATTTTTCAACTCATTAAATGTTTTTCTAAATGCATCTGATTTCGTTTCTAACTTTCCAAGCGCTTCTTCTGTTGCTCCTGTTGAATTTCTCATTTCATCTAGCGTTGAATTAAAACCCTGTGCTCCATCTCCAAGAAGTACAAGCCCAGCCTTCGCCGCCTCTGCACTTCCCCACATATCACCAAATGCCAGTCCCTGCTCTTTTGCTCCATTTGATACGATTTCTAAAGCATCTGCAAGACTCATTCCGGATTGCATCAATTCCGCAAACGATTGCCCTGTTTTCTCCTTCAATAAATCCGAAACTTTTGTTCCTGACTTTCCAAGCTCATTCAACATGGAGTTCATATATGTAGTAGATTCAGCTGCTGCCACACCATTAGACGTCAGTTTAACATACCCTGTCGTTATCTGATCTAGCGCTACATTGTTTGCCTTTGCAGTCGGGATAATCTTCCCCATTGTTGATGCAAGTTCTCCAACTGTCGTCTTACCTTTATTTTGCGTCTGGATAAGCATATCGGAAACTTTTCCAACTTCACTCGCCTCTAATCCATAGGCATTCATGATTGTAGTCAATACATCTAAAGCACTCCCCGCATCTGCGAATCCTGCTTTTGCAAGTTTCGTAGACTTTTCTACAAACGCAAGAGCATCTCCCGTCTTCTGCCCCGCCGAAATTGCGTTATATACGTTATCCGCAATTTCTGCTGCGCTTATTCCTGTCTGATTTGACAAGTTTATAATTCCTTTTTCTAGCTCAGAGATTGGCACTTCTGTTTTATCTGCAATTGTGCTTACTTTCGCAATTGCTTCCTCAAAATCCATGCTCATTTTCGATGAGGCAAGCCCTGCTCCTGCAAATGCCCCACTCAATGGCGCAAGAGCTTTTCCGGCTGCACTTACCTTTCCACCAATTTTCTGAACAGATTCTCCTGCATTTTGTATTTTACCTGCCACTTTTCCAGATACATCATTTAATTTTTCCAATTGGGATGTGTAAGATTTTAAATCTTGCTCTGTATTTGCGATTGTTCTCTGAAACTCTCGATATTCATCTATCCCAAGATTTCCTGATTTAAACCTTTTCTCAACTTCACTTTGTGCTTGCTTCAGTGCATCTAGTTTTTTATTTGTATTCCCGATCTGTTCGTTTAGAAGCTCTTGTTTCTGCGCAAGCAACTGCGTATTCTTTGGATCAAACTTCAATAATCTATTTACAGATTTCAATTCTCCTCCAAGACTTTTGGATGTTTTATCTACATCTTTTAAAGCCTTATCGAGCGCCATTGTATCCGCACCGAATTTTATTGTGATTCCTTTTATTTTCTTATTCGCCACTTTATACCTCCGTTAAAAATTATCAAAATCTTCCTGTGTTGCTTTTCTCGCAGTCGGCTTTTTATCCTTTTTCTGATTGTCAATATACTCCTGCACATAGTCCAAACAATCACCAATGGTCATTTCTTCCATATCTTCGCTTGTCAGTCCAACTTGTCTGCAAACATAAAAAAAAGATTCATTCGTGAACGCTTCTCCACTGGACGAATCTTTATCATTTATTTTTTTTTACTCGCTGGCATTGTATCTGTAAGCAAATCTTTTACCTCTCCCATGATTTCATTGAGTGGGAACACTTCAAATCCGTCCAGCCATTCCAATGGATCTGGAATTGCTCGGTCTGCCGTCTTTGCCATTGTCCAGATAATATCGTAAAATACTTCCATATCCATATGGTCGAGTGATGCAAATGAAATATCATTGATCCCGATATTTTTTCTTGTGCCTCTTCCAAAAACTTTTGCTATTTTCATCAAGTCTGCAAAATAATCTCTGCCGAACTGTGCTTTATATCTTTTCGGTAAAGCTGCCGTTGATTTCAATTTCACTGCTTTTCTATCGATGTAAATTGTTTTCTCCATCTTCTTCCTCCATTAAGGGCGGCAAATAAACCGCCCGATTTATTCTGCTTTTCCTACTTTTGCCTTTCCAACTTTCCCGCTGCCAATTAAGGCTACATCGTCAGCGGGTATTATTCCCCCGTTTCTTCATATACCTTTGTATACCAATTCTTGTATTCTGTCTCGTCTGTTTCTGCCGTAGTAGATGCTTTTACAAGATTATCTCCCGGTCTCGGTGTTGCTGCGAGCGCAAGCTCTACTGTGTTTGGCTCTCCACTATCTTTTGTCGTACTTGATACAGACGGACGGTTTACCGTGCAGAAATAAAACAGATGCTTTGTTGCTTTCGCATCTCCCTGGAACTCAAACATAAGTGCAATGTTCGCAGGCTGTGCATCCGAGTTTTCCTGTAGCACACCTTTTGTTGTCTTTTTCTCTTTCAGAACCTCGATCCGGAATTCATCTGGCACTCTTGCTAATTTTAAGCTACCTTCATACCCCTGATTATTCGCACTCGTATAGTAATCAATATCATCTGCCTTGAAGCGAACCAGATCACCGCTTTTGTCAAATGTAATACTTACTGCTCCTGGCAATTTCTTCGGTGTTCCATATTCTACTTTTCCGAGATCTCCAATCGTAGCAACTGCGTAGTAACAGTTGCGCAAACCAAACTCTACTTTGTTCTCTTTCTGTACCGCCATGTTCCAACCTCCTATATTTCAATCTCATATGCTTTCAAATACATATTTTCAGAATCTAAAAAACTCTCGTATGATTCATACGGGAGTCCATTCTCGTTTAATAGTTCCTTTACTTTTTTCTCTAATTGCAAATCTTTTTGACCCGTGTACACTTCGATCGTGACGGCATATCCTTCATAGTACACAGTGTCATCAGCGTAAAATCCAATATCTTCGTCCGCATAGTATACAATATACGGTAATTCTGGCACCTGACCGACTGCGAAACAGCGATACGCAATCGGAAGATTTAGAGCCTTCAGTTGATCTTTCAATTCTGGCAATGTCATTTCACAGTCTCCTTTCCAGTTCTTCCAGATACTCTTTTATACCTTCCTGTTCTATGCCTTCAATGTGAGGATATGCTTGCACTTTTCCAATCTTCCTGCCACCCCTTCTTAATTGATGCCCTTTTTCCAAAAGGTGTGTTAGACGATATGTTGGAGATTTATTGTATATCGTAATTCCATATTTATCGGTCGTCTTTGTCCAGTTTTTCGCATAAGTACCGCCATTCTCGCTTTTCGGACTATTTTCTTTTAATTTTTTTACAGCTTTTCCAGATACACTCTTCGCAACCTTCTGTGTGGTTTTCTTTGCCTCTTCCGTATACTCTTTCATCTGCCGCATAATTTCTGCTGCAAGTTTATCAGCACTTATGCTCTCGCTCATTTTTCAACCCCTTCCGTACAAGTCAATTCCAACTCTTCCATGCTAATCTGATATGTTTTCACCACTTTCAGTTTCTTTCCACGGAATCGGATATATCTTTGTCCTTCATATTCATAAGGATGCACAATCAGAACTTCTGATATTTCCATATTGTTCTGTCCAGCAAGGTAGAATTCATTCCGAGATATTTGATCTCTGCAGCACCAAACTTCCTGCTCTGTTTCGTCCGGAATTTGCTGACCGATTTCATCTTCTACATATCTAACAGAAGATATCAACACCACTTTCTCATCCCATGTTCGATTCATTGTTCACCGCCTTAATCATCCGATTATGAATCCTAAATTGTATACTTCTCGGCATAATACCTTCGTCTGGGTGATTATATTTCCAAGTGGCCCAATCAAGAACAAGTAGAATATCGCTGTATCGTTTCTCTTCTAGTTGAATTCCACGAACATTTTCGCACTCATCTAGTATGCCATCTATAATCGCATACAGGATCGCATCCTTACTTTCAGTAGAGATTCCTAATCTAGACTTCAATAATTGCAATATTATTTTATTCAACTCCATCACCCTTACGAATTAGCCATAATCCCCGCTGCCTTCAGTGCATCCAGCAAAGCTTTAAACTCCTCTTTTGTCACATTTGCTCCCGCTGCCTCCGGCACTAACGCCGTCTGCTTCACTAGTCCAGCTTTTGCTTTTGTTGCATTCACTGGAATTCCAGCATTTGCAGTAGCAACTCCGTTTTCAATATTATTCATTGCTTCTTTCGTGATGACCTCGCCGTCAACCCATGTTTTCTTTGAATATGCCATATTTTCACTCCTCTACTTTGATTTACCTACTTTTGCCTTTCCAACTTTCCCGCTGCCAATTAAGGCTACATCGTCAGCGGGAATTACCCCACCGGCGAGTATGTGATATAGAATCCCGCATCCCCATCTGCTTTCTTAACATCATACCGTACAATACCTGCAAGTAATTTTCCGTAAATTTGATTATCTACCCATTCAACACTTGTCTGTTTGCGATCAAAAAAAGCACAGAATGATTTCGGATCTCCAACAAATCCCTTCAGTTCTCCTTTACCTGCAATCATTTCATCATCCAAAATAATCACCTCTCTACCAAGCAACATCTTTCCGCTTGAAGAAGTAATGGAATCTTGCAGCAGATATCTTCCATTCGTATCCTTTAACTTGTCTAACTCTGCGTACAGAGAAGCTGAAACAATGAATTTTACAGGATATACTTTTTTGATTTCTTTATTCACTAAATCTTTCAATCCATCTAGACCTGTAACACTTTTTGGCGTTGCGCTCTTCAATACCGTTGCGATGTCAGCATTTCTTGTGTTTCTAGACTGGTCATTGATCTCATCTCTAATAAGACCTGTAACATCGTAATCGGCATCATCAATCGCTTCCTGAGAAATCGGAATATACCCTCTTCTCGTTGCGATACTGTAGTCAATATTCGAAATTTTAGGTCTTGAGAGTGCCGGATTCTGCTCCAACTCTTCAACTGTACTCATTTTTGTTCCTGCTTTCGCAATCACAGGATATTTTCCAGAGGAACTGTTGACGCTCACATTTTTTACATAATTTTTAAGATCTACAACATCCTCTGGTTTCTCTTGCGGAGCAAGAATTTCAACCGGAATTAGGATGCCCGCTTCCGCTTCTTTAAATCCTTCTGTTCTTACTTGCCCCTTTGATTTCACAAATGCATTGATTGCACTTCTTGTCTCTTCAATTTCTTCTTCATTTCTTCTGCCCATCTCTTTTTTCTTCCTCCTTCTTTCCGGTGTTTTTTCATATTCCTTCATTTTCCCACGCAGCTCCTCAATTTCTGTTTCAAGGTCACTTTTTCTTTCTTCGTGAGCTTCTTTTTCTTCTGTGAACTTTGTAATCTCGTCATCCACAACCAAGCACTCTTCTTCCGTATTCACTTCTTCGATGGATGTTTCCAGTTCTTTTTCTCTTGTTTCAAAATCTGCGTCTTTTCCACGCATTTCTTCCAATTCTTTTTCTTTGCCTGCAATCTGTTTCGCAAGCATCAACTGTCTTAAAGCCATTACTTTTCTCCTTTCAATCTCTTTGTAGCATTACTTCGCCACTGTTCCATCTGTTTCTGTTGGTACTGTTCCACTTGTGCGTGCCTCGCCTGCACGCCTGTATCCTCATAAGCTGGGAATGTACATACAGACACTTCATGCAGATCAACTTCTCGGATTGTCCACTTCACAGTTCCGTCATCACGCCAGTCTGTTTCCTCACGCACAATATTAAAACCGAACGAGCACTGATCCACGTCTCCTCGTTTCACTCTCTCATACAGGTTCATTGCGTCTGAATCATTTTCATTAATAACAATTTCTCCCCAAAGACCTCTTGTATCGGTTCTGAGGCGCAAAGTCCCTACTTTGGTTCTACCTAGAACGAGTGTATCGTCATGGTTTGTCAGTGCTCGAATATCATTGCTCATGGTGCTATTAAACGCTTCCGGCGCAATTTCTTCATAAGCCCCCGGCCACAATTCTGTTTCAGAATTAAACACAGCGAAATAGCCAGAAATTGTTTTCTTACCATCCTCCGCTTCCCGCGTTTCAAATTCTGCTTTCCACGATCTTGTTAAATTTTCTTTATTTCGCTCCACTATTCATCACCTCCCGCCCTTAATTTCTTCTGCTCTCCAATCATTCCCTGAGGAATAAAGTTTTCGAGGATAATCAGATCATTCAATCCATCTTTCGGAGAGTCTCCTATCAAATTCAGCACATCATTTCCCGTATAAATTCCTCGAATATATAGGTTCATGCCAATTTCCGCAAGCTCCTTAGTGTCATAAGCCATCAAGCTTTTGGAGTTGCACTTAAAATACCAATGCGGACTCTGGATTAATCCTTTCGTAAGTGTTTGCTGGAAAACATCCGCAATCGACTTTACCCTAGTCCGGACAAAGTTGTTATATTCGTCCTTATTAAAGCTCCCGACCCCCAAGAAAAAAGGCGGTACATCCAAAAGTGATGCAACCGTCCTCTTATCAATCTCAACCGATTCATTAATTGCGATATCTTTTAGAGATAGTGGCTTAACCTCAGACACCTCTAACAGCTCTGCAGGTATTATCCATGGTTCGCCCGGTTTCGATTCTTTCAAATATTTTTCTTTTATCTGTTTTCTTCCTGCTTCGCTGGCAAGCTCTGTTGTAGCTGCATCTACTTTCACGATGATGTTCGGCATATATTGACCACTCATAAAGGATTTCTTAGTTGCATTTGCCTGTTTCAAATTCGATGCAATATCCTTTAATGCAAGTCTGTAGCCTGTACCCTTCCAAGGATATTCTGGATTGGGATTGATTGCAAAGTGTAGTACTTCGCTTGGATCATATTCCTCACTGCCGTAGATTATCTTGTATCCTGTCGGAGCCTCTTCAAAGCTTGTCATAGACGGCTCTAATGGAATGAGCTCATCGATGTATCCATCTCTCATTACAGGAAGAACAACAGCATTTCCGTCACCCGGCAACAACATGGAATATACAATGTTATAAACCCATGCCTTTCTCGTCATCAAGGAATATGGATTGATGTCTATCTTTCGTGATAACTCATTCTTAATCCGAACATCTCCATGAGGTCCATTCTCCATCAAGTGGATTGTCATACCGGAAACGAGATCAGCAATCTTCTGACACGCTGCCCGGATTTCCGGATTCTGTGCCAGCGTTGTGTATCCTGACGGCAATAAAAAATCAGAGAACGTAGCCCCCTGATAAACAAATACTTTATTCTGTGGTTCTGATCTGATACTCTTTTGCTTCTTTTTCTTAGCCATTTTAATCTCCTATTCTCTCTTAAGCCATTTATTTGCTACATTCCCTAGTGCCATGTCCGCTAGCATCTGACAGCACGAAAAGACTCCCGCATCAAATAAGTCAATTCGTCTTACACCGCCGTCTCCGTCTACTTTTTCGTACTGTATCATGCCATCTACTTTCTCAATCGCTCTTACATTCTGTACGCAATACTCAAAAGCATCCGAATGTAGATAATAAAACTTCTTATTCTTTACTTTTACTTCGATATGTCGGAATCCCTCGGATTTCACATAGAAATACTGCGGCTGATCCTGTATTCTAAATCCAGACTTTTTCATTTTTAAGAAAAATTCTCGTCCAAATTTCTTATCGAACCCTACAATCTTTATTTTGAATCCCATCTTTTTCATAGAGATAAACCAATTCACAATATCATCTGGAAGCACTGTCGCTGTATTACTCATTGTCAGCCATCCGTCTTCTTCCCAACCAAACAATGGGATACCATCTTCATCAGCTTTTTTAATTGCAGCAGCCCTTGGAAAGAAAGCGTGTGTGATGCAGATGTCGACATCTTTGTATGTTCCGTAGATTGCGCCGGCTGTTAAATCGTGAAGTTTTGATAAGTCGGCACCTCCATACCATGTGATCGGCAATTTTGCCAACTCTTCCAACGACCAGTTATATTCATCGTCAGATGATCTGAATTCGTTGATATCAAAGTATGCGTTCAGAGCATTTGTAAAGATATTTAATGTCTTATTCAAATATTCTGCTCTCAACTGTGGCTCATTCATTGCCTGCGCTGCATCATCCAAAAGTTCATCTACTGTAACAGTAACTCCAATGGACGGCGTACACATCTGCAGTACTTCTGGATCGTCTAGTGTCGTGATCTCTCCTTTGCTGTTTAGCACATTCCCCTCTTTATCCTGATCTGCTTTGCAAATAAAAATAAAATAGGAATCGTATGCCTTATCTGTAATCGTTCCATTTAAGACTTCATGTAGAGTTTTGATTCTGTTCGCAAGAAATCCATCTGGAATATCTCCGGCAGTAGAAATACCAATCAACAATTTGTTTCTATATGCCTTCATGGCATTTTTCATTAAAATATATTTTTTTGCCCCGGCTCTTTTCCAAGAATGCAGCTCGTCCAGAATCAGACAGTTGCAGTTTAAAGAGTCCAACTTATCTTCTTGGTTGGCGATCGCATACATTTCAGCAGTACCGTCTCCAAAATCAATACTGATAGAATGTTCTTGGTTATTGTTTCGGATTCTTAGCTTATCAACATCTCCACGCAAAGTTTCAACATTATCTACCAAAAATCCAAAACTCTCCATTGTCTGTTTTACAGAGTTTGCAACAATATATGTCTTTGCTCCAGACCCTCTGTCCAGAATGCTTTTTGCTTCTGCAAGCGCAGCACTAAAAGATGTTTTTCCCTGTTTTCTTGGCAAAAAAATAAGCGCTTCATTGAAACGCCGGATATCTGTTCCTTTTCGAAAGAATCCAAATAAATTTACACAGACAAACTTCTGCCAATCAGTCAATAGCATTGGAGTGCCTTTAAAGCTGACTCCATTCTTGTCCTCGCCTTGTACGTGGTGGATAGTCCCCTCGATCAAATCAATTACGAAATCGAATTGATCACTGCGAAACTCTAAATCGTCGCGTTCCAAATCTGCCAGAAATCTCTTGCACGCAAGCACTCTGTCTACATTCGCTAAGACTTTCTTGCTTGCGATATCCTCCGCATAACGCACAGCCGTATCGAAATGCGAACTGTTAATATGGGATAAGTCCATTTACTTCCCTTGCTGTTTTTCTAGTAATAATGCAAATGCAGATTTCTCTTTTTTCGGCTGTTCAATCTCTGCATTATACGTTTTGGCATTCAGCATCAGTCTGTCAGAATATGTCCCTATGTCTTTTCGTAGGTTTTCAAGACTCACGAGAATAGGGCTTTTTTTACCCCCGCTTTTCTCTGTGTCCAGAATCACTTCATATCCAGACTCTTCAAACTGTTTACTTAAGACATTATACTGATAGATCATGTCTGCGTAGATCTCAATCACCTGTTTATACTGCACTTTATAGGTTCCCAGTTCTTTCATATACTTGACTGTCCTGTCAATAATCGTCTGCCTTTGCGGTATGTATCTTGCCATCTATTCTCACCTCCTATCCTGCCGGAAAATTTATTTTCAGAATCCCGCGCTATTGGAAAGAGTCCTCTCTCCCGATTCTCCTGAGATGCTTTCAATTTTCAAAAGGGAGGGGGGGATACCTCAATCTCTTTCATCTTCAAGTTTATTCCGGCTTTCTCTTCCATCCATTTAATCATGTCTGATGCTGAATCCTTTCTTATCGTAACGATTGATATAAAAATCTCTCCAAGACAATTCGACATCACGTTCCAAGAATCATACCCGCATGCGTGGCTATCAACACATGTCTTTACTATTTCTTCCAATATTGCAGTAACTTCCTTTGTACTCTCATCTACCTTTCCCGCCCATTTGAGTTTATACATCTTAACTTTTTCCATTCTTCAAACTCCCTTCTTCTTTTCCTCTGCCAATACAATCCAGCAGCCGTAATCTTATCTGTCTTCCTATCATGCATCCGGTCATGCTGCGCTGCAGACATACTGATGAGATTCCAGTCCATTAATGCAAGATCTGGATACTCTTCCAGTGGATAGATATGGTGTACTGTCGTTGCTTCTGCATACTTCCCGTATCTCTTTGACTCTTGGCATTGATATGAGTCGCGTCTTAATATATGTTCCCTTTTCTTTCTCCATCGCTTACTCTCATAAAACTTCCTCATATCACTTCTTCCCCGGAATTATTTTCCCACACCTTTCGCACTTCCATTTATGGCTCGTGATAAAACTACCGTCCTTTTGCCTGACCAAATCCGTGCTGTCATGTACAACTCTTTCATGTTTACAAAATAATTGTTTGATTATCTTCATCACTACCTCCTGCATTTTATATGCTTATATATAAAAGAGCACCTAGCTTCTGCTAGATGCTTGCCACATTCTAATCTATTAATTTTCTAAGAAAAAAGAGACACCGAAGTGCCTCCTTAATAATTATTATCGTTTATACCGCTTACATAAATCATGTAAAATCTCCATTAGACAAATAATTGAATCTGGTCTTATTGGCTCCTTGTCTTTTTCAGAATTTCCTCTTTCGTACAAATATCTCCACTTGGTATATGCCATTTTTACATTTTCAAGTTCAACATCAAAATTCGTGTTTCCACTTATCTTTTCATTAAACTTTTCTTTACACCATCTCTTATCGTCATCACTTATTAATTCAAATAATTCACCTAAATCATGCTCTATTTTCAAGCAATTCTTGTTTTTATACACCAGTGCTTTTAAATATAGCTCGCATGCTAACGCCCCTATATTTATTGTCGGAAATATTAACTGCATACACTCGCTTAACGAATCAGTCGATTCATTCCCTTCCATCTTTTCCCATAACACCCTCACTGCACAATAATAGTTATTCGCAGTATCTACAATATTAATATATTTTTCTTTATCCATTTGTTCCTCCTTTTAATACAATCCTATTTCGCCAAACTTCTTTGCACCTTGATATAATAATCCAAATTCTAAGATATCACTTGATAAGTCCGGCTATATTTCTAGAACTGTATTAAATTTTAAAGGTGCAATATACATCTGGCTGTTACATCTATCTATTTATAAACAACAGCGCCATCGATACATATAATATAACGCATTTCTTTAGCACTCGCAATAGAGGAGTGCTAATTTATACTTTTTTAATATTTATGACTACCGCATAACATAATAAAACCAAACAACGCAAAACCAAAAGAAAGGAGGTTGCAGTAGTCCACAACAGGCGCAATCGGAATCGAACCGATGACATATGGTTTTGGAGACCATCGCTCTACCAACTGAGCTATACGCCCGTGGGATGCCTTTTATTG
>SKES01001065.1_pt1 | contig 18256 bp, 7 predicted proteins | sample 4826851 | NCBI WGS metagenome assembly SKES01 (sample SAMN11008803, study PRJNA524170) | human gut metagenome | biome: Human fecal sample; material: Feces; isolation source: fecal sample from pouch patient p52 | host: Homo sapiens | place: Israel: Tel-Aviv | collected 2016-09-04 | reverse complement strand
ATAACAATCACCCTAATATATGTCCATTAAATTAAACTATGTTTCTTAGTAATAATTAAATGTAAAAAGCAATCCAATTAAGAATTGCTTTTACTAAGGATAGGAATGATCAAATTATTTATGCCTGTTGAGCCTTTTTCTTTTTGATTACAAAAGCAACGATTCCAGCGATTATTGCAACAGTTGCAAAACCTCCACCGATTACATAAGCAGTATTATTACTAGTTGACTTATCACCCTTTGCCAATGGTGTTTCATTTTCATCAACTACTTCAGTTTGTGGTTCCTCATATGGAACGATTTGTCCATCTTGATCTACTGTTGTAACTGTTCCATCTGGATTAGTAATCATTGGATTACCAGTTCCACCATCGATTGTAAAATTAGTTCCTCCTGGAGTAGTAGCAGCCAAATCCGTCCCAGTTTCACCAGGAATAAATTCTATTTCATTTTGTGTATCATTAACATCACGATAAACCATTACATAGTTTCTTCTTGTTGAATAAAAATCATGTGAATAACTAGTTGCTTGTCCGCTCATTAATACATACGTTGTTCCATTAGCCTCATATTGTGCAGGAACTTCAATATTTAGTTCTTGACCAACATTGGCTTCTAATTTAGTTGTGTATAATGTATCTTCTCCTACATATGTGTTTGAAACATTCATATATGTTACAGATACTTCATATTTATCAACTTCTAAACCTTTTTCATTAAAATAAACATTGTATTCTGTAGTTTCCTCACCAAATTTATGAGTAATTGTACTTTCTTGATTTGGACTTAAAACATAAGTCTTACCATCAATTTCAACAGTTGTGTCAACTTCAATTGTTTTTGTTTTTCCAGGATCAACTGTATATTGATGAATTTGTAAATCTTCTCCAGTTGCTAAATCAACATAATTTACTTGAATTGGTTGTGGTGTATTTTCATCAGTAATAACTTGTTTATATTCTACTTGGTATGTTTTTGTTGCATCACCAAAAGTATGAGTGATTTTAGCTTCATCAACTACCTCGTATTGTTTTCCACCCTTCATAAATGTTTTAGATGGTGTATGATCAACAGTCTTATCTTTTTCTACTAACAATTTTTTCGTTAAAATTGCACTACCAGTAGCCTTATCTACATATTGAATATAGATATTATATGGCTTACTAGCTACATCATCTTGAACTTGATAGCGAACAATTGATCTCATTTGACCTTGTGCATAAGTTTGACTTACTGTTGCTTTTTGCCCAGCAATTCTTTTATAAGTTCTACCATTGATTGTTGAAACGAACGTTTCTGGTGTATTAACAGAACCACCATTAGCTTCTGTTACTTGATAAGAAAGTATCTTATGCTCAACACCATCTTGATCAATCAAAGCAACTGTACTAGTATATGGTGTTTGTGCTCTTTTTGTATACTTAAAATCAATTGAACGTGTTCCATAAGGAACAGATATATAGTTATTACCATTAATATCATAAACACTGCTTCCAAGTGTGATCGTACTTGGTGCAGTATAGGTTCCATTATTGTTATAAGTACAAGTTACTGTTTTAGCACTCATTAATTCTGTCCCATCAACTGTACTAAATGTTACATTAATATAGTATTGATTTAAACTAGCAATTTCTTGAACGGCCGCAGCATCTTGTGCTAATACTGTCAAATGTGAACTACCATTTACAGCAGGTACTTCAATTCGCTTAGTTTCACCTCTTGCAATACTAACACCGTTAGTCTCACCTGTTCCAGTTGCCTCCCATGCAAATGTAGTTGCTTCTCCATTGTTTTTTACTGTGAAAACTCTAGTATCAGGATTGTTAGAAACAGCTGTCCCTAACATTAAATTTGAAGCAGCTTCAGCATTGATCATCACTCCTGTAACTGGCATAACAATCATCGCTAGAACCACTAATAATCTGAATAATTTCTTTTTCATAGGTCATTCCCCCTTTAAATCTTTCAATCCATTTCCTTTTTACACACTTATAATAGCATTCGAGTATCACACTCTTATCACAAAAAACAATAAAATTAGCAAATAGTCAAAAAACTTTAATTTATCATACAAAGAGGCAGGTTTTAATCTGCCTCTTTATAAATTAGCTAGATTTTCTCAGCTTTTTTAGCTTTTCTTTTTTTATTTGATACAAAGTATACTGCTCCTAAAGCCAATATTGAACTAAATCCTAAGACAACATATCCATTTATATCAGAACTATCACCAGTTGCAGTGCTGCCTGTTTTAGTTAATTTTGTATCTGTTGGGTCATATACTCCACAATCCCATGTCATATCATATCCATCTTGATCTAAATAGAATGAACGGGTATAATACCAAACTCCATCTTCGCTATAAATACCATCACTATCTTCAGCACTATCTTCACCTTGAGTAGACAATGTAACTTTGTATTTTGATGGAATTTCAAATTTAACTCGATAATATCCTTCTGATAGCTCATTGAAAATATAATATCCTTGGCTATTTGTATAAGTTGTACCTACTTCTTGCCAATCATTTTCATCAGCAATATTACCTGTTAAATTAGTTTCTAAAATAACTTTAATACCTTCAATACCTGTTCCATTTTCATCTTGAATGCCATTGACATTTGTATCATACCAAACATAATCACCCACAGAACCTTTTGATTGAACGATTCCAGCATCCCATGTTAAATCTACTGTATTATATGCTAAATCAATAGTTTGAGTTGGGAAACCAAGTCCTGGTACATATTCATTTAAAGCATTAGAATCTAGTTCTGGATCATCCCCAGCATATGGAACTGTCAATTTTGTAGTAAGTGGTAAATCAAAGATTACACGATATTCAATACCAGTATAAGTTGAACCCTTTAAGTTATCAAAACGATATCTACCATCTTGATCAGTTATTGTATTTGCAATTGATGTCCATACTTCTTCACCTTTTTGTCTAGCAAACAAATATACTGGTACATCCGGCATCACGATATCTGTTTCATCTTGAAGACCATCAGCATTAACATCTTTGAAAACATAGTCTCCTAAACTGCTATACAATCTTGCACCACCATCAACATTATCAACTCTTGTATTGACAGGAATATTAATAACTCCTGTATATCCCGACATCCTATTCTCATTAGTCTCAATATGATAAGCCACATCACTATCAAGCGTATCATCATCACCAACATCTGCTTCAATAACCTTATATCCTTCAGGGTATGTGAATTTAACAACATATGTTCCAGAATCTAAATAATCAAATAAATAGCTTCCATCTTCACCAACTACAGTAGATGCGACTAATTCTGTTGGGATATTATTTTCAATTCCAAATTCTTCATCAACCCGATATAATTCAACAATCGTACCAGGTAATTTGATATCAACATCTTTACCATCACTATCTTGATAATTTTGAATATCAGAATAATCACGATCTTCAAATGCAACACCAGATATTGCACTATAAACTGTTAACCCAGCATCAATTGTCATATCACTTGTATGATAAGCTAAATCAATTACTTCACTACGAGCAATTAAAGTATTCTTATTTTCATCAGTAATAGTTGGATTAGAATCAATTGCACTATCTGTTGTTCCACCATTTTTAGTAAAGTAGAAACGTTCCGCGTGTCCACCACCCATTGTTGGTTTAACACCACGAATATCAAATTCAACAACATAACTTCCATCTTCTAAATCAGTAAATAAATAGTAACCATTTTCATCAGTTCTAGTAGTTTTTTCTGGAGTACCACTAACCTCACCATTAGTTACTGTATAAAGATTTACAATCACATCTTTTACACCAGTTTCTTCTGGATCTTGAATACCATTTTTATTTTCATCAAACCAGACAAAATCTCCTAGAGATCCTAATGCAACGTATCCTGCATCTAATGTTAAATTAGTTTCTCCTACTAAGCTGCCATCAGCTTGTTTAGTTGCGGTCAAAGTAAATAATTCTGTCTTACAATAATCATCCTTATTAAGATCATTTCCAATATTAGAATCAGCTTCAATTTGTGGTTTTCCATCAACATCTTGAGCGTATCTTTGAGTTGGCTCATATTTATATAAAGACTCATCTTCTGGAATAGCAAATTCAACTTGATACTGATAATACTTGTTACCAACATAATCATTTGGATTAGTTGATGATGAATCCGTCTTACCATCTTTTAAAACATTACAATCTTGATTTGTAAATTCATATTTACCACTGGCATCAGTCAAAGTTGTTTCTGAATCTAATTCTTTAGTTACTTTTCCTTCATTTTGATTAATCGTTGTAACAAATTTATGCAATGTTACATTTAAACCTTGAACCGGTAAATCATTGCTATCTTGTAAACCATCACGGTTCATATCATAGAATGCATAATCACCGATTGTTCCTTTAGGTAATGCAATTTCAGCTTTAACTTCAAGATTTTCAACAATATCACTGTCATTTACAGTATCTAGACCAGTACGTTTAACTGCAACTAAAGCAGAGTTAGACATTAACTTACCAGATACTTTCTCTAAATCTGAAGTACTGTACTCAGGAGCAGACATGTTGACATGCAATTCAATTGACTGATTAGGTTCTAATGGCGCATTAGAGAAATCAAATTCAACAGCAATAGCACTAACTAGTCTTAAATCAATATCATTTGATGCTTCTATCCATTGATGAGCGCCGCTTGTCCAATCATCATCATCCATATTACCATATACAATTGGCAATTCTTCTAAAGCAGTTTTACTTGTACGGGCATCTTGTTTCCATTCATCCCATTTAGTATCTTCACTTTCACCAACACAATAGTAGACTTTATAAGAAACACCCGGTGTTAAACAATCTACATAATTTAAAATTGGTGATTTATCAAGATTTGTAACCCTTGCAGTATAGTTATCATTTGTACGATTAACTAACGAGTCACCTTCAAATGGTAAAATATCTACAACACGCGCCTTACTAACAGCACGATCTGATTTTTCACCATTTTTAAATACAATCTTATAATCCAAATCTTCGCCAGGAGCTGTTTTAGCAATCTGATTATTATTTAAATAATCATCATCATAAATACCTTTAACTTGTTTATAGATTGATAAATAATTTTGTTCATTGATTTTAATGATTCCGTTACTATTTGGATACTTTAATCCATCACCGGTTTCATCTGGTTTATTAGTAATTTCATCTAGCACACTGTCAGCAACAAGTGTATTGTAACTAGAACCTGTAGCGGATTCGACAGTAAAACTATTTCCATAAGGATTTTCAGCTGACAAAGCAATAATTTTTCCACTAGTAAAGTATGCTGGTGCCCATAATGTTGTGCTAGTATCATTAATTGAACTAGTTCCTTTATAACTAATCTGTATCTTCATTCCAGGTTTAAATTTAAAATCTTCACCTAAATCAATTGTTATCTTCTTAGTTTTTGATGTCGTTTCAACTAATTGATTATTTTCAACAACACGAGCAGGAACATCATTAGTATAAGTAACAGTATATTCATCTGGTTCTAATGCTTTACCTGAGGTATCTCCATCATGTTCAAATACTATTACTTGGAACCTAGTTTGTAAATCTCCTATACTATAACTATTATTATTTAGTGACATACCGATAGGTAAATCAAAACTAATAATTGGTTGTTCAATAATTTCATTTTCCTTAGTTGATTCATTTTTAACAGTAATTACACTTTCAATAGTTTCACCTGGCTTATAAGTTTTATCCTTCTCACCAGAAACAATTCCTAGTGAAACTCGAGGAGTTACTGATTCTTTTAAAGGATAATATAGATTTACTATATCTGAAACTTTTGTATACTGCGCATTTTGATCATTACCTTCATTATCTTTAAGTGTATAGTTATATGTTACACTTGTTTGGTTTGAAACTCTTCTAACTTCATGAACAGTCGCATCTGAAGGACGTTTATTAAATGTCACATTCACATCAATTCCTGTAGCATTAAAATTCTCTGCAATTAAGTCCTTGCTAACAACATTTGTATATACTACTTTGATTTTTAATGCATTTAAACCTTCTAAACTAATTCCTTGACTATTCGTTGAGACATCAGCAACTAAACTATTATTAGTCATCCATTCATCACTACCAGCTGTTTGATAGTATACTCGAGCTTGAATCTTATTACCATTTTTATCAGTTGCACTATGAACTGTTACAGTATTAACTACATAAGGTGCATCTGGCATATATTCAACCGAATTACCATTAGCATCATAATAATACATTTTAATTAAACTATCTTCCACTTCAACACTTCTTACTGGTACATCATTTTTAGCTTGAGCATATTCTCTCAATAAGAATGTTTCTGTATCCGCAGCATCTAATAATGGTGTTTCAACAGTCTTTGCAGTTAATAAAGTGTTATTATCACCATCAATATACTTTATGATCTTACCATCAATATCCATAATATCAGATTGCTTTTTATTCTTAAATTCAAGATAGTTTTTACTCTGTTCTGATAAAATAACTGTTTCATCTTGGACTGGATATACTTTTACAGATTGTTCGATGTCATGATACTTGTCATCAAGAGTATAACCATCAGGCGCTTTAATTTCTGTAACTACATAAGTTGTACCTTCTTTATTAGCTGGCAGTAATTCTGTTTTAGCTATTCCATCTTCATTTGTAGTAATAATAATTGGTACAAAACCACTATCGTTAGGATTAGTTATTTTAAATACTGCCCCTGCTAAGTTTTCATTAGCATCACTTGTCTTTTTAACAACTATTTTACCCATATTAGAATGGTTGATTATTTTACCATCTGTATTTGGTAAGTATTCTTTTACTGTACTTTGTCCTGATTCAACAGTAACAGGATACACAATAGTATCAAGTTCAAAACCGTCTAAAGTCGCAACTTCTTTTACATAATAATTTCCAGCAGGAACATCAGTCCATATAATTTTACCATCTTTACCAGTAGTTTTTACTGTTTGAACTAAGTCACCAGATTCTTGGTACAATCCAAATTCAACACCTTCTAAGACTTTATTTCCCACATTTGAATAGTTACTGCGATCATCATATTTAGTAATAACCACTTTACCAAGGGCTTGATTAACCACTGTATTTGCATCTTTAGAAGTAACTGTTGTCACTTTGCCGGCTTCAATCGTAAATTCAATTGGCTGCATAATCTCGAAATTGTCTGGCGCAGTGATTTCTACTAACTGATATTTACCAGTTTCAATTACCGAAGATTCAAATTTACCATCTGTATTTTCTATCGTAAATGAATCCAAATAATTCTCATAATCTCCATCTGTATTCTTTTTCATCAATTGGAAAGTAGCTCCACTTAAACCTTTTCCTTCAGGATCAGTTTTAGTAAATGTAAACTTACCAGCTGTTGTCGTATTAATAATAGGACCATGATTTTGAGCATCATCTGTTTTTCCAGCTTCGGTATAAACAATATTTTGTTCTCCTTCAGTTACCTCAACAGCATATACATCATTCATAACTGTTTCATCATAACCATCAGGAACCTTCGTTTCAACAAATAAATATTTTCCTTTTTCTAAATTATCAAAGATGACAATTCCTAAAGTATCACTATTTTTTACTATTCCATTAACCTTTTCATCATCTTGCAGTTTACTATCACCATTTACATCTTTATATAAAGTAAATTCAGCTCCAGCTAATGGGAAACGTGTAGTCTTACTATCATTTGCTCCATAAATAGACCATTCTGATATCTTTTCGATTTTAATACTTCCTAAAGGTTCATTTTCAACTTCAATAGTTGTTACTTCTCCATTAGTTTTGGTTGTAACTTTAATTCGATTAGAATCTTTGATTACATAACCATTTGGTGATATATCTTCTTGTAAATAATAAGTAGTGTTCGGGCGTAAATTATCAAAAACAATTCCTTTATCTTTTTGATACGTTGCAGTAGCAACTAAATTCCCATCCGTTTGAGCATCATATAAACTAAATGTTGTACCGTCTAACTTATCAATTTCTTTTCCAGTATGACTATCTTTTTTAATTACTTTAAGTGATTGTTTCATCATATTAGTAATTTCAATTTTTCCATCAGTACCAGTAACTTTTAGAGCCTCTACTGTGTAAGGACCATAAAGAGTATCATTTAAGAAATAATCGTTATTAGTAGATTTTTCTTTTAGTGTATATTCCCCAGCCGGTAATAATTTTGTTCTAGCAACACCATTTTTATTTGTTTTAATTGTATCGACTAAGATTCCGGATTCATTAAACACTTCAAAAACAACATCAGCTAATTTCTTTGTTTTATCATAATGATCAACTTTCGTAATTTCTAATTTGCCATAAGATGAAGTATTACTGATAACATTATCGGCTTTACCTGATTCATTACCATTTTCGTCAACTTTGACAATCTCTTTTGTAATATCTCCAGGTGTAATGGTAAACTTACCAAGATATGCATAATCCGCAAAACCATTATTTTTATTTGTAGTACCTACAGTAGTTTCTTGTAAGATATAATCACCTGCTTCTAACCACTTTTTACTAGTAACATCAGTTCCATTAACTTTGAACTGAAGCTTACCATTAGATTGTGATACTGCTGTTCCAACTAAATTAGTAGACGATAAATCTAGGGTACCGTCAGCTAATTTAACTGATTTATATACATTAAAGTTTACTCCACTTAAAGCAACCGGATTAGTTAGACCATTAGCATCTAGATAGGTTCCTTGTTTTGTTAATTCAACACTACCCTTTGGTACATTTGTTACAACCAATGGGTTCTTGACAGCATCTGAAACCGTAGTATAAACGCTACCATCTAAACCAGTAACTTTATCTGCTTCGATTGTAAATTCACGTGGTGTTGGATTCAATACATACCCATCAGTGCTAATCAAACTTTCAACCAGCACATAATTTCCAGGTTTCAAATAGTCTGTCAATACAGCATTTTGATTACCATTTGTCGTGATAGTTGAAATTGGTGTATCTTTACTATAATCATGTCCAGCCTCGTCATTTTTAGCATAAATATTGAATGTCGCTTTTATATAAGTATTTGAATTAGTACTAGACACCTTATTCAATGCTAATTTACCATAATTACTAGTATTAACAATCACATTAGAAGCATCTGCTTGATCTGAATAGAGATCCGTATTATCGGTATCAAAACCTAAATTAACTAAATATTTAGTAGTATCTGGTGCAACGACATGCTCTGGTAATGAAGTTATATCTTCTTCAACTACATATAATCCAGCTGGAGAAGGAGCTGTCATAAAGCTGCCTGTTTTCCCTGAAGAAATAGTACCAGTTGTATAAGTTACTTCTTCTCCCGTTTTAATATACCACTTATCACCTATTTTAAATGCATCAGCAACGCTTTCATTCGATTCTACAACTGGATATACTTTGAAATTAATTCCTGTTAATGCTGATTGTTCACCTGCAAATTTTAAAACTTTACTAACCCAGATCTGACGATATTTATAATTTATAAATGTAACCGTTTCATTAGTATCAGCATCCTTTAAAAAATACACCTTACCATTGACTTCAACAGTCACTTTACGAATATCTGTGTTTTTATTATAGCCAGCTGGCTGTTTTAATTCAGTAACATAATAAGTTTGAGTAGAATCAATATTTTCAAACTTGAAGTACTTATCAGTAGATACAGCTGTACTTACCAAATCATATTCTGCCCATTTTTCTGAATCAGCAATTACCTCATCTATTTCAGTTTGACTTAACTTATTCAATCTATCTGCACCAGTTTCAGTACTAAACAATCCCATGGTAGCACCAGCAAGTAATTTTTCTGCCTCATCGTATTTATAACCGATTGGATTAGTCAATAAATAGTTCTGTACTTCGATTTCGCTAATATGTTGTGCTTTGATTTCACCAACATACCACCATTCGTGGATTATTCCATAATAGTCTGGAGCTCTTACTTCTTGTAATACTACTTCTTTACCTGGATCAAGGAAAACTGAATAACCAACCCCAGGATCTTTTGAGGATTTACCATTTGCATCATATAAAACAGCTGTTCCCGAAATAATCTTTGTTGAAATCCCACTATCACTTACAGTATATTTTTTACCATCATTAGCAGTAATTGTTTGGCTTCCATTGCTATCAACGTAATAAATTTTAAACTCTGCTCCATCTAATAGAACTGTCTTATCTTCATTTGTTTTAGTTAATTTTATTTTTCCTTTTTTAGGTGTGTTTTCAAATGTAACATGCGTTGTTTTACCAGCCTCAAGTTCAACTACTTTTGGTGGTTGTTGTTCATAATCATTTTGCTGCTCAGCAGTTAAATTTTCTTCAACAATATAGAATCCCGGCTCTAATCCTGAAACCGTCTTCTCTACAACATCACTTTCAATCGTTGCTAAAGCATTACCATCTTTAACATACCATTTATCATCTTTACTAATTGCGCCATCTTCATCTGATGATACTTCTTTTGCTTTATAGACACTAAATTTTATTCCTGCTAGCGGTTCACTAACATCTTTATTATCCTTATCTAACCATTTAGCTGTTTTAACTAAACCAAGGCTGCTGTATGGCACATTTTCAATTGGATTTTCAACATAAACTTTATTTGTTTTACCTTCAACAATCTCAAATTCATGTGGAGTTGGATCAATTGTATAGTTTCCAACCACAGCTTTTTCAATTAATACATATTTCCCCGGTGCTAAGAATTCACTAGTAACCACATTACCATCAGCTTTTGTCGTAAGTACATACACTGGATCACCAGTATAATTTCCTATTTCATTCCATTTATAAACATTAAATGTCGCTGCTACTCCAGTATCACTGTCAACTGAGCTGACCTTTTTAACTGCCACCTTACCTTTGATCAAACGGTTGACTACATCAACATTTGATACTAATTTATCATCAGTATTTGAGCCAGGCTTTACAGTTACGACCTTTGCATTACCACCTTCAACTTCAAATTCTGATTTAACATTTTTTTCAACAACCCAATATTCTCCAGCATCTACTATTTTTGAAGTAGCGATACCATCATTATTAGTTGTAACTGTTAAAAGCGTCTTATTAGTATCAGCAATTTTACGGTCCTCATCAATATTCGTACTTAACTTAGGAAAATATTCAAACGTTATATTTCCCGCTGGTTTAGCGATAGTTTCATCAATATTAAATGAAGTCTTTGTAATTGTAAACTTACCTTTAGGAACATTTTCAACAATCTCTTTGCTCTCATAAACTAATGAATTATTTGTATCATTAACTTGTGGTGCGGTAAATGAATATTCAGTCGTATTTAATGTATATCCATCCGGTGCTTTGGTTTCAACGTAATAATATGTTGCTCCAGGTGTTAATCCAGTAAAGATTACATACCCTTGACCATTAGATTCAATTCCTTCATCAATTACCTTTTTATCAGCATCTAATAATTTAAATTCCGCTTTATATAAGCCAGTATTATGATCTAAAGATGACACTTTTCTAATCATATATCCAACTAACGGATCGTTAGAAACAGTTTTACTAGTTTCTTTATTATTTTCAATCTTAAAATCAATATTTTTCGTATTAACAGCATAGCCAGTTAACTTCGAAGTTTCCTTTAAGTAGTATTCACCAGCTTCTAAAAACTTAGTTTTAGCTTTACCATCACTATCTGTTTTAATTGTATCAACTTTAGTATCATCATCTTTACGGTAAACATCAAATGTTACATTGGCAAGTGGCTCCTTTGTTTTAGAATCTATTTTAGTCACTTCTAAATATCCTAATGTAGTTGATTCATTCATGATCTCTTTAGTAGCTGTTTTTCCAGATTGAATTTCGACTGTAATTACATCTGTTAATTGATTATAGCCACTAGGTGCTTCAAATTCTTTTAAATAATATGTTCCAGCAGCTAACTCAACTTTATTAGAATTTGAACTACTTGAAACCGAATTGTTAGATTCAATTACAATTGGATTACCCGCATCATCTTTTACAAGGCTATCATCTGTAGCATTTTTATTTGTATAAACATGGAATTTAGCTCCAGCTAAATTAACCGTAATAGTTGGATAATCTTTTAATGATCCTTTTTTCAAGATTTGTAAATATCCTAATTCTTCATTTTTTACTGTAACTTCATTTAATGTTTGCGTTTTTAATTCTGTCACATAATAATTTTCATCAAGTTTATAATGATTGGGTGCTTTAGTTTCTTGATATACATAAAAACCTTTAACTAAAGCTTTTGATTCCTCATTACCATTTAAAGTAAAACTGTCCACACTACTGAAATCTTCAGACTCAATAGCTATATTAGCGGTTTCTTTAGATTCAAAAGGCCCATAAACAGTAAATTCAGCACCATTTAATTTTTTTGTTTCTGTCAATGCATCAACTTTATTAATAATTAATTTACCTTTGTTCGAACTATTTACAACATATGGCACCCCAGTATTGTGATCTTGTAGCATTAAAGATGGATAGTTTACTTTATTTGCTTCAACTTTAACGTCCCATTTATAAACATCCGGTTTATCATATTCTGCACTTGAAAAATCTTCCTCAACAGTATAATCACCTGCAATAATTCCTTCAAATAAGACTAATCCTTTATCATTTGAAACAGTTTCATATTTATCTCCAGTTACTTTATTGGTCAAAATAAATTTTACTCCCGCAAGCGGTCCATGCTGGCTATTCGTTGCACTTGTTCCCACTTTATTAAATGCAACATAACCAAATCCTTGAGCAGTTGTAAGATTATTTATTTCTAATTTTCCATTTTCAATTTTCTTACCATCCAAATAAACTACAGCTTTATTATTTTCATTTTTAACTTCAATTTTATAAATCGTTTCACCATTAGCACTATCAACACCATCTCCAATAAATGGTAAATTGCCAACAGTTTCTTTCAAATAATATGTTCCTTCAGAAATTTTAGCAAAATTTACTTTACCATCCTTATCAATAACTTTGCTATTGCCAACTGTGTTACCATCAATATCAGTCGCAGCATTTTGACACGCTTCATCAGTATACAGTCCAAACGCTATACGTGAATCAGTATTTTGATAATAACAATCTTGTTTTTCTTGATCAAAAATAAATTTATTATCACCAACAATACTGTTGTCACCATTAACAGTAACATATTTGGTAATATCCAAATTTGTTGTTGGCGCATTTTCATCTACCCAGCCAACATTTACAGGAGCATTAGCACTTACATACTTAGGCGTATTTTCTCCCAAAGGAAGATATTTCAACTCAACCTTATTATCCAAAATAAACGGAATATCATCTTTTTCATTTGGTAAGACACGATAAGCATCTTTGCTATAATTCGCATTAATCGTATAAGTAGTTAGCATTGCAGCACCATCTGGTACATAATTAGTATCATCCGGGTTGCTTTCGTAAGTACTTATATAATAAATTTTAATTGCTTTTACAGTACCATTTTCATTTAAAACTAATTCATAATCTTTATCAGCACCTTCTTCTAGTACTTTATCTCCCACTTTGATAGAGATATTAGCAGCTCCCCCATCTTCACGTCCTGCTGGAGCAACCGGTAAAGTATCCACTAATTCAAATGTCGTACAGTTAAGCCGACCATAATTATTACCTAAATCCGTAAGATTACTACCTGGAGCGGCAGTTACTTTGTAATCGACACTATAATAGTCTTTCCCATCTATTGATTTAATCGTGTAATTATTACCATCTGCTTGCTGAATAACATTTTTCCCTACAGTCCATTCTTGACTGGCTTTTGCGGTAACTGAAGCATCAGGTACAGAGACTGGGTTAATTGTATAACTTCCATTTTCATTAACCATAGAACCTGTCATTTTCATATCAACAAACTTAGCAGTTGTGCCATTCTTAGTTGTCATATTCTTAAAATGCATTTTTAAATATAACGTACCTGATTGTCCAGCCGCCAATTCTTTACTTTTAATTGATAGAATATTTTTCCCTAGTGATGTTCTTTGTTCAATTGAATCAAAACCAGTATTACTAATATCTGTTGTTTCATCGAACTCAATATCGTTTGGCAACGTGATACTCAACGTACACTCAGTATACTTGGAAGCATCTGTACTTGCTGAAACAGCATAATAAATTGCCAAAAAGAATGAATCTCCTGAATCAGCTTGTGAAACATCAACATCCTGTCCATTGACTTTTTCTACGATTCGTGAGTTAAATGTAATGTTCGCATCAGCATTACCATCAACCGCATTAATTATGGTTCCATTTGACATCACCCCAATTAACATAGCCAATACTAACGATAAAATTCCAAACTGTTTAACCATTTTGGTTTTCTTGAGTTTTTTCATTAAATTACCCATTCTCTAATTCTCCCCCTTTTATTTATCTGATTTTCTTCAAATCATTTGTTAAAATAATCTCATCGTGTTTCTTCTTTTCATTATAACGATTAGTAATGCGATCAACCGCTATTTTTGCGCCATCTAAATCCGGTGAGGCAAGAATCAATGAATATTGTGTCATATTAAACTTTGAATAAACATCATTTTTTCTCAAACTATTTGAAATCACTTCTCTTAAAATATCTGCTTCTTGGCGAATCGCCTTTTCGTCTAAACAACCACTTGTATCAACGATCGTAAGTAAAGTTAAAATTCGTGCTTTCATCGAACGTCTTGCTGAACGAACATTGATTTGATAAATATTTTTAAAAACGTCAAAATCACAATAAAATGTATTATCATTGTTATCATCAACTGTTAGACTCTTTTCCAATTCTTCAACATCAATTTGTGTCGCAGGAGAAGTATCTAGAATCATTTCATAAATTTCTTTCAGTCGCTGTGACACTTCAATTCCATATTTACTATAGTAATAATCTACGATTTGACGATAAAATGATAATGCAAGATCTGTTTTACCTGTCTTATAATAAGCATAAAGCTTCATTTCATATAATCGTGTATCCATTATTTTTTGACTGTTTTGGTGATTACAAATTTGTAAAACCTGTTCATATAAGTTATTGTTAGCTAAAATCGTTAAAGTTTTTAAAATTGCCTCTAAACAATTACGTTCTAACAAATTATTTATTTCTAAGATCCAGTCATTATAATTAAACTCTGGTAAAACCTCTCCATGATATTTGTTGATCATTTCTAAACAGCGTTCATGCTTGCGGTAAGGATCATCTTCCTGTTCAACACGACGACAAAGTTTCAACATCTCCTCATAATCAACTCGACATTCAACTTCAGGATTCCAATAATAACTTCGTCCCTTAGATTTAATACAATCAACTTCTTTAAAAAACTGTTTCATTTCCTTTCGAGCTCGATAAATCAGATTTCTTAATGCTCCTTCCGGTTTATCAGCATTTCCATCTGGCCAAAGAAAATCAATCAGTTGTGGATTAGTTATATTAGCATTTCGATTAAGAATTAAATATACAATCAACAACTCAACTTGGGCACTTCGTTTCTTTTCTTGAGGAAATTCATTTTCCCCATCAGTGATATGCAGTCTACCTAAGGTCTTGATTTTTAATACTAATTTTTTATCCATAAAAATCACTCCCTTGTTTACATGTTTCAACATCATAATTATACTATATTCCAATTATGATATTTTCTTATTCAAAAAAATAAATCGTCTTTTTTCAAGACTTTAAATAAAATATAACCGTTTTGTAACCAAAATAATATATAATTAAAATTTTCTTTCAATCAAATTCGGATTTGATGCATACATGACTGCTGTCTCTTTTGTAATCTTATTTTGTTTATATAAATCAACGATCGCATCATCCATAGTAACCATACCAATTTGGCGATTAGTAGATATAGCATTATCAATTTGGTGCGTTTTACCATCACGAATCAATGTTCTAATTGCTTGATTACAAATCATGATTTCAAATACGGGTATCATTTTACCATCAATACCTGGTACTAATTGTTGGGAGATGACTGCATTAAGTACCATTGCCAGCTGAACTCGAATTTGCTGCTGCTGTGAAGGAGGAAACACATCAATCATTCGATCAATCGTATTAGCAGCACCAACTGTATGCAAACTTGAAAAAACCAAATGCCCCGTCTCAGCTGCCGTAACTGCAATATCAATAGTTTCTAAGTCACGCATTTCACCAACTAAAATAACTTCTGGCGCCTCCCGTAAAGCTGCTCTTAACGCAGAAACATAGTCATGGGTATCGTGATAAACTTCTCGTTGTGAAACAATACTTTTGTCATGACTATGCAAATATTCAATAGGATCTTCAATTGTAATAATGTGTGTATTTCGATTACGATTGATCTGATCAATAATACAGGCTAATGTCGTAGATTTACCGCTTCCTGCCGGGCCGGTTACTAAGACCATTCCTTTCTTTTGATTAGCTAGGTCAGTAATTACTTTTGGAATATGCATTACTTCAGGATCAGGAAGTTGAAAACTAACAACACGTAATACTGCGGCACAAGAGTTTCTTTGACGATAAGCATTGACCCGAAACCGCCCTACATTAGGAATAGAAAAAGAAAAATCATCATCGCCACTTCTCATAAATTCTTCAATTCCAGCGTTATTAGCAATTTCATAAATATCACGAATCATCCGCTCAGTATCATGTGGTGTCAAACGTTCATCGCTATATTTTGAAATTCTCCCATCTATCTTAATAGCACAAGGCGAACCTGCAACAATAAAGATATCAGAAGCCCCTTTAGTTACTACTTCTTCTAATAATTTTTTTATTTCCATTTTATTCCTCCAGATTAATTGTTTTTAAACTAATTATTTTGAGACTATCATTTTCTTGCACAAATGACAGCTGTAAAACTTGAGAATCATTTATTTTATCTTCAAGCATATATAAATCATCTTCTTTTTGATACTCGATTTGAAGATTTTCTAAACTATATTCTAAATTTTGACTATCTAATTGATAATATTTGGTTAACAGCCGTGACTCACTTTCGTAATATTGACTAGTAATATTAGCTTGGCGAACGCTTGACTCATAATAAGAATTAGCTCGCAAATATGATAATATTGCCAGTACACACATAACTAAAATCACAAAAATCATAAAAATTGATGGCGCCCCAATTCCCAAACGCATTGAAGTATGTTTCTTATTCATCGTGATTACCTCCTAATACAAAAGGCAATTCACTGATAACTTCGTTTTTATTCTTTATCATTATTTTTCCTTGAGTAATCATATCTCTATCTATTTCAATAAAAATATTATCTTTTTGATAATGATTCTCATCGATTTTTTCTACTTCCAATAATTGTTCTAAATCAGCCTGCGGATAAGCTTGCATTGTTTCAATCATACTTTGCGCCTCAATTAATGCATTTTGCAAATTAGTCCCTTGTACTTGTTTATTTTTAGCTTGCACTATAAATGAGGCACATACTGTTGTTGAAGCAGCAAAAAAGAGGATAACTATGATTAATTCCATTAAAAACGAAAATGACTGTACTTTTGATTTCATACTTTCCTCCTATCCATGTAAATAAATTGAAATACTTTTGCTAACTTGATCACGTGTAACTGTAAATTTAAATAAACGGTCTTTTTGTTCTATTTTAAAATCATCTAATGCAAATAACTTACTACCCTCTTGTAACCCCGCATGATAGTCATTACTTGTATATAATTCCTTGAGATAACCATCTTGACAATAAATATAAGTAACCGTCTTAGCAGTTTTAATTTCTAAACATTGCGTATTATCTATTTCAACAATTTTAGTCGAATCGTCACTATCATTTGCTTTTAACTTCGTGTTTAAATAAGCCAAAGGCACAATTAAATCATCTTCTTGTTGACACGTATCATTAATAACTTGATATCCTTTTATTTCATAAGTAACAATAAAGAAAGACCCAATTACAAAAAGCAAGAACAATGACAGCGAAAATAATACATGTATATTACGATGTTTATTCATAGTTCTTCTCCTTTTTAAATACCTCGATTCGTGGTTGTAAATTATCTCCTTCATAATAATAAATAACCTGATAATCTTCATCATTTAAAAGCAACCCATAATTTTCCTTCAAATACTCAATATCTTTAGGATATTTGCCTTCAATACTATAACATTTTAAACTAAGTTGATTAATTGTATCACTAACCCGTTTTAGATCCTCATTTGATGAATATGTTGAAGTAGAATTGAAAGCATAAATGCTTACCATGAT
>SKES01001061.1_pt1 | contig 18365 bp, 21 predicted proteins | sample 4826851 | NCBI WGS metagenome assembly SKES01 (sample SAMN11008803, study PRJNA524170) | human gut metagenome | biome: Human fecal sample; material: Feces; isolation source: fecal sample from pouch patient p52 | host: Homo sapiens | place: Israel: Tel-Aviv | collected 2016-09-04 | reverse complement strand
TCTTCTACCTGCTCAATAAAACGTGCTGCGTACTCAGGTCCTGTCAGCTCTTCTTTAAATGTATGTAGACCGAATCCATTATGAATACACTGCTGCGAAATGCCTCCGAGACTTTTATCTCTTTCTAAAATCAATATATTATCTATTCCGCTATCTTTCGCTGCGACTGCTGCCGCAAGTCCTGCAGGACCACCGCCGATTATGATTAAATCATATGTTTTCATTTTACTCATCCTCCAGTTCTTTATTTTCACCTACGATAAATTCCGATCCAACGCCATTTTTGCCAATCTTATCAACCGGCATCGGAACTTCTCTTTCCAGAATCTCCATAACCTTCGGGGAACAGAATCCTGACTGGCAACGCCCCATGCCTGCTCTTGTCCTGCGCTTCACTCCATCCAGAGAGCGTGCACCAAGCGGACGGTGAATTGCATCCAGGATTTCTCCTTCTGTGATCATCTCACAGCGGCAGATAATATTTCCATAAGCCGGATTTTCTTTGATCAGCTGATTTCTCTCTTCCAGAGAAAGCGTATCCGGATCTAAAATCCCATGTCTCACCGGATTAAAATCAGACTTTTCTTCTGCATTCAAAAGGTCTCTTACAAGTTCTGCAACCGTAACACCGATTGCCGGTGCTGAAGAAAGTCCCGGAGATTCAATGCCTGCTGCATTGATCAGTCCTTTTACATCCGCTGATTCACCAATTACAAAATCATCTCCATCCTCGTGTGCACGAAGACCTGCAAAAGAAGTAATCACCTGACGAAGCGGAACATTCTTAACGCTATGAGAGGAAACTCTTGCGATCTGATCCAGACCATCCATTGTCGTGTTTACAGCACCTTTATCTTCTACATTTACTGCTGTAGGACCTACAAGCAGATTACCGTGAACTGTCGGTGTGACCAGTACTCCCTTTCCCATTTTCGACGGAAGCTGGAAAATTGTACTCTTCACATAATCTCCAACTGTCTTATCCAAAAGCATGTATTCCCCTTTACGGGCTGTGATATGAAGCTTTCTGTCTGAAAGCTGATTATTGATCTCATCAGCATAAACTCCTGCTGCATTAACAATAAGTTTTGTCTCAATTGTCTCATCAACACCAGTATCTGCGTGATGAACCTGAACTTTAAATCCTTCTCCTGTCTTTTCCAGTTTTTCAACTTTTGTATTCAGGAAAAACCGAACACCGTTCTCGTATGCATTTTCCGCATATCCCATTGTCATATGGAATGGACAAACGATTCCTCCTGTTGGAGCCCACAGTGCACATGTCACATCATCTGCCAGGTTCGGCTCTTTCTCAATCAGAGCCTCTCTGTCTAAAATCTGAAGTCCAGGAACTCCATTTTTCTTACCTCTCTCCATTAAAACCTGAAGTCCTTCCGGATCCTGCTCTTTCGTACATACGACCAAAGAGCCGTTTCTCTTAAATGGAATGTCAAGCTCTTCTGCGATTCTGTCCATCATCGCATTTCCCATCACATTTAACTTTGCCTTCATCGTTCCCGGAACTGCATCAAATCCCGCATGGATGATCGCACTGTTTGCCTTGGATGTCTCATTACAGACATCCTCTTCCTTTTCAATCACACACGTATTCAACTTATATCTGGAAACCTCTCTGGCAATCGCGCTGCCTGTCACTCCTGCACCAATAATAACAACATCAAACATATCCATTCCTCTCCTTTATCACACAAAAAAAGCAAGGCAAATAAAACGACTGCCTGTCGTTTCATCTACCTTGCTCAAATCTCTGGTATCTAATATTCGTTTTTTCTTTATTCTAGCACATTTTTCAGAAGAATCAATCCTCTTTCTGTACAATGTGAAAATATTTAGTTCACATTTGATGGATCAATTTCTGTAATGGTCGGTGCTGTCCAGGTCTCCAGTGCGTCCATATCAGGCGTATAGATACGCATATACAGGTGGAAACCTCCATCACCTACAGGAAGCCAGTTTGTAGTATCCTCCGGCGCATCCTTAGACAGGATAACATCAACGGAACCATCATCATTCGCTTTCAGACCGGAACGGTCATTTATGCAGTAACGATCAATAGGATTATCGATCAGGAAGTCATCATCCCCGTATGCGGTCACAGACCAAAAGCCCTCTTCAAGAACCTGGGGATAGCTTTCGAAATGAAGAATATATGATTTTTCTCCTGTGAGAGTATTTCCATCCACATCCTGCTCTGTCTTTGGATACAGTGCAATTTCAACTGTATTGGCACCAAGCCCTGCAAGTGCTACCATTGCACGATAAGCATATTCTGTACCAAAATCTCCAATCGGTTCACCAAAATAGTTCCACTGACCAAGCTTCTTTGAGAATTTCTTTCCCTCTTTCACAATCTTTGGCCGAATTTCTGTCAACATTGTTTTCCAGTTTTCCGCAACATCACCGGTAAGAACAGAAGCATCAAATTCCATACCGGGTCCTACATTCACAGCAGCTATTTTTTCAAGCATTTCCTTATCTGCAGATGCCGGAGAATTCTTTACCATTAATTCATTGGCCTTATTAAAAAATGAGACCGGATCCATGGAAAGAACCTTCTCAACAGGAACATAATTATTCTCTTCACTATAGCTTCCCTTAGGAGGTTCATAAGTTTCTCCGGATATATAGTTGGAAAGCGGCATTAGTTTCATTTTTTCCTGAATGGCACGCACATTTGGCAGATCCTCTTCTCCTGATAAAATGGTTCTGGTAATAGACCATGCCATGGATGTGGGAACATCTATACGGGTAACGCCCTCTGGCAGTTCCCCTTCCCACGTAGAAAGAGTAATTGCATATGCACCTGCCTGATCAAGAACTGCAGCAGTGTTTGTCCAAGCATCCAGAACCTGAACCTTACAAAAACGATCTGTTTCCGGAAGTTCATAGACCATCGGTTCCTCGCTCAGATTATACCATACCTGTGAATAAATCGTATCCACATTAGGAGTTACCACACTCCTGAATTGTGCATTTGCCAGTGCAACACTGTGTATAAACTGATTTACAGGTGCTTTTCCGGTAACAGCTTCCTCTGTGTTCGTTGCTGAAATCTCGGTCGCATCCATAAGCACCAGTGGAAATGCATAAACATAAGCATCTTCCACAGTCTCCCATATATTTTCATCTGTCTCACTGTCATCAGCTGCTGCAAATACCTGCACATTGCTGGAATAGCCTGACAGCACCAATGCTGCACTGACTATAAGGGCTGCAAATCTTTTCATATCCATATCCTCCTGTAACCATTTGTGATTTTTCAAAAATTCTCTAACCACTCGCTTTACTCCATAAAAATTTTATGGCTCGATAATATTAAAATATTTATACTCTGAGGTAACAGTAACCGCATCCATCAATCGTGTCAGGCAGGTCTCATCACCCTCCTGCTGGATCAAAGCTGCAACATTCTCCGCGTTTTTCTGAACAATAGACAGCAGTCCGGCACGTTTGGTAGTCCATGTCACATCAGCATCCGCATCCTGTGTATCCTTCTGATAAAGAAGTACGCCGTTTTTCACGCGGAGTACATAATTGCCTTCCGGCAATATAATATTTGCTGTAAACGACAGATCAGGAACCTTGGTTGTATCTACAAGAATTCCCAGATAATCCAGGATCATATCCGGTGTCATATGTGAAACAACATCACCGTTACCCTTGTTTCGTGTTGCATCATCGGTATTTGTACCATTTCGCAGTTCCTGTGCAGCACAAAGATAAGCGCTACGCCACGGACCGGATTCTGCCTGATATCCCAACTGCTCCAATGCATCCGCACACAGATAACGTGCATCCATATTTTCCGGATCAGCAAAAACCAGAGTATTGGTAATCTGGGCAACCCACTGATATTCTCCCTTGGCAAAATCTTCTTTTGCTTTGTGAATTAAAAACTTTATCCTCACACGACTGAAGTCGCGTGCTTCCAGACGCTTTAGGCGTCAGACTAAATATCGGCGGATACGCCTGTAACTTAGGCCAGCGCAGTTATGCGCATTTTTCCATGCCAGATATGGCAGGTTCCCACATTGCAGGTAGTCCGCTGTATATCTGCCTGCATTTATGCTGCCTTTAAGATTTCCATTTGTAAATGAAGTTCTTTCAGATCTGCATAAACACATGAGGTTCTACGCTTTACCGAAGGGACTTTTGCCTCCAGCAAAGACCTTTCCGTTACCGGAAGGGGGTTTAAAAGTTCTCTGATAAAATATCTTGCTCCGATATTATACGATGCCGACAGGTCACAGTTATATCTTTTTCCTGTCTGGAATACACAAAGACTGTGATTTTTCGGGTCACGGGACACACTTCCGGAGCCATCGTATGCAAGACTGCTCGTATTCCATGCGCTGACTCTGGATACCCGCATTCCTTTTCTGTGTGCCTGATGCTCACAGCGTTTCTGGATATCCCGTTTTCTCCACAGATGCAGTTTCTGTTTTTTCTTTCCGGATATCTTTCCCTGCATTTCCAGATACTCGAATACGATCACATCTGCATGGTTCTCTTCTGCATTTTTTACGATCGCACCTGCAATTTTTCTTCCCAGCTCTATGTTCAGGCGTTTCGTATATGCCCATCTTCCCCGTGACTGCGCAGAGCTGTGTTCCCTCTGGAATCTTCGGATCCGGCCCAGTGTGCGGTACATCCGGTCTTTTTCACTGGGATGATTGATAAATTTTCTCCCCAGGACAGTTCCGTCTGCCCGCATAATGGTACAGACCGCATCGGTATTGATTCCCAAGTCCACACTACAGATGATCTGTTCTTTTACCGGTGTCTTCGTAAGTGTCACTTCTTCCGTATAAGAAAAACGCAGGAAATATTTATGGTGCCTTTTCTCCAGTGTCGGGGCTGATGCCTTTTTCCCCGACCAGTTCCTGCGCAGATATTCCATATCTGTGTGATTTAAACGCACACAAAACCATTTCCAGTCATGACCATCATACAGTTTCAGGTATGCTTCGTCTTTTCCTTCTTTTTCCTCTCTGTACATGACATCACGATAAAAAACAGGCATGGCATGATTCTCATACGCCAGTCTGGGTTTCCCTGCTTTTTCTCCTGACTTTTCCCACAGATCCATCCGTGTTTCGTAAGAAGATACACTTCCCAATGCATGCTGGATTGCGGCTCGCCTCAGGTAGGACGGCATCTTCGGAAAGCGAAGATCAAAATCAAAGCGTGCAGGATTCTTTTTTGTAGTATGCACCAGATGCTCTGCAGCATTAAACCGCCTTTTGGCATCCGGTATCTCTGCCAGTTCTTCCCACACCTGCTCATATATTTCTGTCAGGTAACAGACCGCAGACCGGTAGATTTCCAGTGTCTGGCGGACTGGGATATTCTGTTTTCGTAATTCTACGCCATAGCTGGATACGGTCTGCATCTCTTTTCCTCCAACAAATCATTTCTTCTGTCAGGCTTTTTTCTTTTCTTTTTCCTTTTGTCCTTCGATGTAGGCAAGCACCTGGTCTCTGCTCCTGTCACTGACCGTTATGGCACAGTAAGACGGATTCCACAGATGCCCACCCCACAGTTCCTTTTTTAACTCCGGATACGCAAGAAACATCTGGCGTGCAAGATTTCCTTTCATGATCTTGATCATATCTGAAATATAAAACTGAGGTTTACAATCCACAAGCAGATGGATATGATCCGGCATCACCTCCATTGCCAGAATCTGAAATTTATATTCTTCTGCAAGATTCTGTAACATTTCTTTGCATTCTGTATCGATTCCGTTTTTTAAAACCTTTTTTCTGTATTTTGTACACCAGACAAGATGATACTGCAAGGAATAGACATATCCCCTACCATATGAAAGTTTGTTTTTATCTATATTAAATATATCTTTTTCTCTAGTAGATATGGGGATTACTCCCCATACCCCTACGCAAAACCGTACGTGCGCTATTAACGCATACGGCTTTTCACTTTATATTTCATACTTTATCTATAAAACAAACTTACCTTAATACTTGGTTCTAACAATGGGAATGTTCGAAGCAGTCCATTAAAAAAGGTATCCGACGTATAACTTCTTTTCTGGCTTCTCCGATTCATCCATTTATACAATAACCATTTAGTCTGCACAAGAAAGTTCTTCACTTCTCTCGTATTATCGGTCACTCCATAATACTGATAGTGTCCCCGCAATTTCGCATTTACTGTTTTAAATATCAGTTCCAATGGCATTGCTCGATGTGCCTTTATCCATTCTTTCATTGCTTTTATCTTACTGCGAAATTTCTTCTTGCTGGTCTTTACCCTACAACGGAAAAACTCTCTCTTTCCGTCCATTCCGCAATAAAATGTGAAACCAAGAAAGTCAAAGGTATCTGGTTTTCTCTCTCCTCTTGCTTTTCTGTTGTGCCTGGCAAACCTCCCGAATTCCAATATCTTCGTCTTTTCTCCTGCCAGTTCCAATCCGTATTTTGCAAAGCGTTCTTCCAGCCTCTGCTTAAATATTTTTGCTTCATACTGGTTCTGAAAACAACAGACAAAATCATCACAGTATCGGATAAGATAACACTCTCCTTTACACTGTCTCTTCACGATTACATCAAACCAGTTATCCAATACATAATGCAGATATATATTTGCAAGTATCGGACTTGCTCCATTTCCCTGTGGGGTTCCCCGTTCGCTGTCGAGATATTTGCCATTTTCCATGACTCCGGCTTTCAGGAATTTATCTATAATCTCAAGAAATTTCCGGTCTGCTATATCATGTGCCAACATCTTCATCAGCCATTCATGGTCTACATTATCAAAGAAACCTTTAATGTCTGCTTCTACCACATAGTTTGTCTTTCGATACTGCACCATTTCTATGATTTCCCTTACTGCCTGATGGCAGTTCCTGTTCGGGCGGAATCCAAAACTCTCATTATAAAACTTCGGTTCATAAATCTGCTCCAGTATCTGTGCAATCGCATTTTCCACCAGTTTATCTTCATAACTGGAAATTCCAAGCGGTCTCATTTTGCCTTTTGTTTCCTTCGGAATATAAACACGCCTTGTTGGATTCGGGCGATAGCTTCCGTTTTTCATCCTTTTCACAAGATTTGCGAGATTTTCTTCCAGATTCTTTTCGTAATCCTCTTTTGTCACCTTATCAATCCCATACGCTTTCTTTCTGTCCATAGTCTTATGGATTGCTCTCAGCGTATCCGCATTGATGTAGGCTGCAAGATTCTGAACCTTTCTGTCGGTTCTGTTTGCTTTTGCGATATTATACTGTATTCCAAGTAACTCATTCACCATGTTCATCAGCTCTCTTTTGTCTGCATAGTTCTTTGTTCTTGAAGCTATAAAGTGCACAGCCCTTTTCTCCATCTGCTTTCACAGACTTCTGCGATAATATGGCTGTGTCGGACTTCCTGCCATTCATTTGGATTCCTAACGCATTTCTTTGTTTTGGTTTCCATACCTTTTTTAAGGAAATGACAGGATCTCAGCTGTTCCGATAACGTACTTATCATCAACCTCGCCAAGCTCTCAGACTGGGGGACGCCGCTATAACCTTGCCATATCGGTCATAACAGTATTGTCTGCTGTGTAATAGAGCACATCGACCATTTCCAACCTCATAATAATTTCCCAGCTCAATCACTTCACTTTCGTTTCGGCTCTGTTGCTCCCTGTCCTACGCTTAAACCTAATGTTACCATTTCGGTTCCAAGGACTCGGTACAGGCGGTTGGCTAGACCTTACCTGATAGGATTTTTTTCCTATTGTATGATTATCAGCTTACCAAAGCTTACAGAATTTCTTCCGCTCGCCAGGGGAAATCAGCTATGCTGATTTCACAGCTCGCACCTACAGAATATACTATACCACAAGTATCATAATTCGTCGAATTATTTCAATGTTCTCCAAAAAATTTAATACTTTTCTCTTTTGTTTTGCATTTAGTAAAATCATACTGAAACCTTATATAGTTTTCTACAACAGATAGCGATTATACAAACGTATATTCAACGTTCTTGTATACATCGATAGCAGGGAGTATCTCACTGCTATCATGACTAACTACTTCTAAAACACATTTATAAAAACGACAATTCATCATCAATTCCATCTAGAATATTCTTAAATCCCTCAGCATCTGCAGTCACTGCCTGTCTGCTGTAATTGTTCTGACTCTGTCCACCATTGCCTGTAGCTATTTTACTCTCTGCAAACTCCTACTCCTCTACAACGATGTCAGTGGTGTATACTTTCTGTCCATCGCGATTGGTGTAGCTGGCAGTCTGAATTCTTCCAGTCAATGTAATCTTAATTCCCTGGCGAAAATACTTCTCTGAAAATTCTGCATTGCGACCGAAGACAACGAAGCCGATAAAGTCTGCACTCTGCCGACCGTCTCTTTTGAATCTACGATCAACGGAATCGTGTACCTTGCAACAGCAGTTGCATTTTCTCCGATTCCGTATCTAACTTCCGGATCACGGGTTAATCTTCCTAATAAGATAACCTTGTTCATCTACTTTCTGCTCCTTCTTAAGTTTCAGTTTCATTCCTGGCTTAAGGAATCCTTCGCCGTGATAATATTTGTACCTGTCAGCGTGAAATAAATTTTTGCCATGATATCTTCCCCATTCTTAAAAATCGTAGTCCTCCAGATCCAATCCTGCATCTTCCAGCGCTTCTCTTCTTTCATCCAGATCCATAAATTCCAACTCATCATAATCCAGTCCGGCATCCGCAAAAATATCACTCTTATCATCGTCATCAAATATACTTTTTTCATCGTTCTTCATCATTTCGTCCACGAACTGAAACTGTGCAGCACGTTCTCAGCCATCCAATTTTCCGTCTCTGTCAAAATCAAACATCTTATCATATCCAAACATGATTTTCCTCCTTCAGATTTCCTTATTTTTCAATTTCCACTTCCGATTTCCTAACCTTCTTTTGGTTATCCAGAAGGCTCTTTTTGCTGATGCTGCAGATTGTTCCGTAATCTGTGACAAGCACTACTTTTGCTTTTGCTTCTTTCCGATTTTGTCATAAATTCTTCCGGCACTCATGGAGTCACCGATTACTGTATAAGAACTATTTGCCACATATCCGATCTTTCCCAGACCTTCGTAAGTTACTTTAATTGCTTCCTTGTCATACTCATTGTCTGTTCCTTTTTCTAAGCGAATCTTTGTTCCTTTTTTCAGAAATTCTTTCCCAAAATAATGCTTTGTTCCTGTCAGTGTAAAATAAACCTTGCTCATGCTCCTTCTTAATCTTCCATAAACTCGAAATATTCTTGTTCACTGGCAAATAAAATGTATTTGCCTTCTACGTATCCCATGTATCCGTTGCTTGTGTTATAACCTTTCATCTGCCAATTCCCCCCTTGATTTCTTTTTCTAATATTATCGGTTTACACCAAATGGCTGTGCAAAAATCCCGACAACCAAAAGGCTAAACTTCCTAAATCATTTTTGTATTCAACAGCTAAAGATAGAGAATAGCAAGGACAGTAAGTAGTTACCCACCTTCCGGACATTCGTCTCAAAACAGAAATCCTACTGGAATACTTGCAGATAGATAAGGAAAGCAGCTTATCTTCCTTTGTCACAGTAAGTCCTGTGTCATAAAGCTGATAAGCTGCCATTTTGTTCTGTAGGTATTCTATTTGTTCTCGCTCAACCTTTTCTTTAGCTCAATGATATTCTCCTCAATCCGCTGTATCACAGTCTTAAAATCATCATCTGATTTCCCCGTTGGATCATCAAGTCCCCAGTTATCATCAAATGCTCTTCCAATAAAAGGACATCCCACATTACAGCCCATTGATATTGCGATATCAACATCTGGGATATCAGTAATCAGCTTACTATACTGACCATTTGCCTCCATATCAATTCCATAAATCTCTTTCATGATACGAACGGCATCCTGATTAATCTGAGGCTTTGTCTCTGTTCCGGCCGAATAGCTTTCAAATATATCTGATGCCAGATGTTTTCCCAATGCCTCTGCTATCTGACTACGACATGAATTATGAACACAGATAAATGCGACTTTTTTCTTATTCATGAAATGGGCACCTCTCCTTAATACATTGATTGTTCTTATCAGAATGAATACACTTTATAACAGGCTTTTCCATTTGTATATTGAAATTCTCTGCCACATAGTCAATCGCTGAGATTATGGCCATATAAGAATCTCTTTTACAACATCTTGGTCCACCAATGCTCCCGATTGCGTCAAGTGCCTTGGAAGTCATTTTATTAGCCAGACCCCAAGGTTCATTTTTAAGTGGAGTCGCTCCTGAGATTATTGATATAAACATTCCTGTACTGATTCCAGCACCACAATCACCCCAGAATCCACATGCGCCACCCGGAACAGCTTTTCCTCGATTCATCATTTCAAGTAGCGCTTCCGGCAAATCAATCTCACCACCTGCATTTTTATATGCAACAAGGAGCGCTGAACCAACCATAACATGATGCTCTGGTCCATGCATGTGACAGAATGGCTGTTCCATCATTTTTCTTATAATTTCTATCGGATTCTTAGATGTTTCACTAAGACATATGTCTATAATTACATCCATTCCTTTTGTATGGCATTCATTACATACATAATGGCCCTGCTCACATCGGGTTTTGCTTAATTCCTTTTTATGACATAACACGCACTCCATCATTTCATCCTTTTCAAGATATACAAGTGGAGCTTTACATATAATACATTCCTCTTTCATTTCCATTTCCTACCTTCCCAGAGCTTCAATAAATGAACTTGCCTCTCTTATTACTTTTTTATTCAGAGAATAATGATGCCACTTACCTTCCTTACGATCATTTACAAGCTCACAGTCGACCAATATTTTCATGTGATGTGATAAAGTAGGCTGCGTGATATTGAATTTATCCAAAATCTTACATCCGCATTTTTCTCCGTCTGACAGCATCTGAACAATCTCCAGCCTATTTGTATCCGATAATGCTTTACATATCAGTATCATATCTCTTGTTTCCATTTTCGCCACCTCGCATAGACATTTGTCTATGTGTCAATTTATCATACGTATAGATACTTGTCAATGTATATTTATTAAATAAGAGTTATATAGCATTCTTTCCCCATTTTATCTCTCGCTTTTGATTTCTTTTTCTAATGTTATCAGTTTACACCAAATGGCTGTACAAAAATCCCAACAACCATTACTGTTCAGGAATTAGCTGAACTAAAAAACCAATGGTGCAGACTGATAACAGTCAAAGCCATTGGTTTTCTTTATCCAAATATATTCTCTGGTTCTTCTACAATTTTTATTTTACTTTTTCCAACTTATTATTCACATCAAAGCAAACCTTGTCCCCTTCATTGATGTTACATTCATAGAGCATAGCATCCTCTGCTTTTATCCTTATTTCTTCGCCTGAAGAATTCGTAAGCGTCACTATTGCCATGACTGGCATGCCTTTCGGTCGCTCTTCACAACCGAAGTCCAGGTCTTCATCAATTCGTTTTACTGTGTATATCATAGCAATTCCTCTGAAAATAATATTAGAAATCAGTTCTCCATGTTCCTTCGAATTTTCTCTATCAAAGTGATATCTGCCGGTAACCAGGCAACGCTGTTCAGTTGATCCTTCGTAAGCCATTTTGCAGCTTCCGCTTCTTTTAGTTCCAGGTGACCCGCTGTGACCTCTGCCCAGAAGCAATCCATGGAAAGGTGAAAGGTGGGATAACCATACTCTATAGTGTCAATCAAATCCCCTACCTTAATTTCTGTATCCAGTTCTTCCATGATTTCTCGCTTTAATGCTTCCTGAGGAGTTTCTCCTGCTTCGATTTTTCCTCCAGGAAACTCCCAACCGCCTTTCAGCTCACCGTAACCACGAGCCGTTGCAAAAATTTTATTCTTTTCTTTCATATTGTCGCAGATAACTGCTGCAACTACTTTTATTGTCTTCATTTGTTTCGTACCTCAAATCATTTATGCTGTAATATTTGACTGTAAATACCGTAATAAATCTTCTCTCACTGGATGATGCATTTTCATCGTTACTTTCGTGATCGGCTGCATACGTCCGCGATTATCTTCTTTCCGGGCATTTCTGGCTCCCACCAATCCCATTGTCACTTTCTTATCAAAAACTTTTTCAAAAGATTTTTTAGCCTGCTTCGCAAGTGTCACACGATGAACCAGAAACAACACTCTTTTGAAACCAAGCTCACGCATAGCAAGTGCGGATGCATATATCTTTCCTGTTCCCGAATTTGTCAAGAGAGTACGCACATCTTTTTATTTCTAATCACATAGAATTACAAAGCAATGCTCTTGTTTGCCTTTGGAAGCATATCCGCAGGAATCGAATTATGCAGCTTCCATACGAAACTGACAGGTCTCTCTCCTTCATGCTTCACATAATCTGCATTTCCTAAAAAAGTATATGGTGCTGTATATGAACCAAGCCTTTTAAATTCACGAACAAATAATGATATGATATCACCTGTATTCTTGTGATTAATATATCTCTGTATTTTTGCACTCGCTTGCCTATCCTGACTTTGGCTTTGCCAATGAAAGAGCTTATCGTTAATTGCATAATCCTCATACATAGTAGATGGAGAGAAATCCTTCTCTGATTTGTTCAAATTAATAAAAAAGATATCTGTTTTTTTATCTTCAAAACGTTTTACACCTTCTCTGAATTCCGGTGATTCTGTCTCTGTAAATAATCCAAATGCAGCCATAATCTGATTTGTGTTATAACGGCAGTGTAAATCCAGAGGACAAAGATAAGAGTATTCATTTCTCCCAGCAACAAAACTGATATGCTTACGATTGTATTTCAAAATCTGCAGAACTTCATCTCTTACAAAAGTTTCCTTTAGGACTGACTCAATTCCTTCATCGATACTTTGGAAACCGCATTTAGCCGGATTCTTTTTATAAAATGTATAATAAAGCATATTTCGCATGATGCGTTCTTCTTCGTTATTTGCAACTTTATTACCGTCAATATATCTGATCCAATAATCCAGTAGTCTGGCTGAGTTCACATGGAAAAATCCGGTCATCATACTGTAAATTTTATCATCTACATCTCTGTCATCTTCAATAATGCCTGCCCACTTTTTTAAGCGGAACAAAGATCTGGCACCTGTATTCTGATAGAAATCATACAGAGACATATTATATTCCAGCAAAAAGTTTTCCAGATTAAGCGGTAATCCAGTATCTTCTTCAAAGGTTCTCACCATTTCAATCAGTGCTCTTTTGTTATTATCTGTCTGCTTCAGGTTCTCCAGAATATATTCTTTTGCATACTTTTCAAGTTCGATATAGCAACCTCTTGGCAGATTGCTGAATCCATCCTCCACCTGTTTACGAATGGATTTTCGGCCTTTCCCTACAATTGCCTCAAATTTCATTGCAAAATTATACTTTTTGTTTGCCTGTCCAATAAAATCAAGAACCGTAAGGCAATCTTTCCCTGGACTTAAACGTAACCCTCGTCCTAGTTGCTGTAAAAATACAGTCGCACTTTCTGTTGGCCTCAAGAATAAGACGGTGTCTATAGCCGGGATATCCACACCCTCATTATATAAATCCACAACGAAAATAAAGTTTATCTTTCCACTTAACAAATCTGTTTTTGCATCATTTCGAATATCGTCTGCACTTTTCGAAGATAATGCAATGGACGGGATTCCTTTATCATTAAAATATTTCGCCATGTAATTTGCGTGAGCAACACTGACACAAAATCCAAGACCTTTCACAGACGAAATATCTGTCACATATTTTTTTACACTGTTTAAAATCAAAGCGCAACGTCTTGTATCTGCCGTATATACTTTTTCCAGCTCTGACACATCATATTTACCACGCGTCCATTTGAAATTCCTATAATCTGTGTCATCTGTTACACCCAAATACTGAAAAGGACTTAACAGATTTCGATCAATCGCTTCACCCAACAGTAATTTTGATGCAATACGTCCATCAAAATACTTCAGGATATCCTTACCATCCATTCGGTCAGGAGTAGCAGTCAATCCTAATAGAATCTTCGGCTCATAGTATGCCAGTAATTCCTGATAAGAATCAGCTGCTGCATGGTGGAATTCATCCACTATGATAAAGTCATAATAATCCTTGCTTGTCCACTGAGAAAGCTTTGCAGAATTGAATGACTGGATACTGATAAACAGATGCTCAATATCCGTTGGTTTATAACCATCTACGTACAACTCACCAAAATTAAAGTCATTCAAAACTTCCTGGAATTTCTGAATGCTCTGTTCGAGAATCTCCTTTCTGTGAGCCACAAATAACAAGCGTGCTCTTGGGTTCTTCTCCTTAAAAGCTTTATAATCAAATGCCGCAATAATTGTTTTTCCAACACCTGTCGCTGCAGAAACCAGATTACGATAATGTCCGTATACTTCTCGTTCTGCAGCAAGATTATCCAAAATTTCCTGCTGATATGCATATGGTCGAATCGAAACCTGAAGACTACGTTTTGACTTTCTATCAAATGCAGCCCTCGTTAATTCTTTTTTCAGCTTTTCATGACAGTCTGGGTTTTCAGGGTCAAAGGTTTCAAAAGAGGCATCATTCCAGTAGCTCTCAAAGGAAACCGAAAACTTTTTCACAATATCAAATGACTCTTTCTCAGTCACCTTCACATTCCACTCCAATCCCCCAGTCAAAGCTGGATTTGAAAGATTTGATGAGCCAATATATGCAGTTGAAAATCCAGTGTCTCTTTTAAACAAATAAGATTTTGCATGCATACGTGCATGATTCGTTTCATAATTAATCTTCACTTCCGTATTTGGAAGCTCTGCAAGAGCAACAATCGCTTTATAATCTGTAGCCTGTGTATAAGTCGTTGCAATCACACGTAAACGAACACCCTCTCGTTTCGTGAATGCAGTCAATTCCACAAGAAGTGGACGTATTGCACTCCACTTAATAAATGAAACCAAAAGATCAATAGAATCAGAGGACAAGATTTCTTTCTTCAATTCCGAAAGCATACTTGGCTCATTTTTAGATCCTGTAAACAAGGCATTCTCTACAATTGACGTTTCCGGATGCACAGCTTTGATTGTATTAATGCTTCTTGCTGAATTCATTTTTTCATATAATGAGGTTAATACTTCTCCTTTTTCAAGAATGATATTATCCTCAAATTCAGGTTCATTCGTATGCTCTGCTATTTCCTGAACGATTTCATTACATAAGCGAATTTGTGCCAGTAACGATTCATTTTCTTTAGATGACGGGAAACTGTCTCTTAAGTATTGCAAAGCCTGATTTATGACATATGATATGTATATGGTAAGAATACGTCTTGCATCCTCTCCATCAAGTTTTTCTAATTCTATATCATATTTTTCACGATCAAGCTGCTGCAGTTCTTTATTTATTCTCGTATTAACAATCTGTTCGTATATCCCATTTTTTAACATTAAACCCATCTCCTTGTTATGTATCATTCCTATTTACAACAATGTAAGTCAGAATATACTGTTATTATTAATTATACTACACAGACTCATAATTCGGTGGGAAAATTTTCCGGAAGCAATTCTTCGAAATACATATAATTATAAGGAAAATTCATAATGCTTTCTTCCACTCTTCTGTTCGTGGCTCTGCTGTTTTCTTGTTTCTACTTCAATCTGCTTTGCAGCAAGTGCTTGTAATACACTTGTCATAAATAAGATTCTGGAATTTCAGCTTGTTCTAACAATTTTTCGCTTTGATAGGCATTCTTCGTAAATCCAATATGTTAAATAAAAACGCCAGTAGAATACTCCACTGACGCCTTACAAATACTATTGTTTTTTCTTATTATGTATTAATAACTTTACTTATGATTCCCAATAGCATTTGAATCATTCTCTCAAATGACTCCTTAAATTTTTGTATTCTACCCTATCACACTGGCACCAAATGGCATGAAAGAAAGTCTTGCCATCTTGAAAAACTGCTTTCCAAACGGAATTCCAACTATCGTAATACACCATATACAACCAACTATCAGATTTCCAAGCGCCATTTCCCAACCAAAAAATACAATCCATATGAGATTTACCAAGAATGAAAACATACCATTTCCATACACGATTTCTTTTCCAAACGGCCAGAATGCCAACGTTGCAAATTTAAAGCATTGCAGGCCTACCGGAATTCCAATAATTGTAATACACCATATGCATCCTGCAAAAACCCATGCCAGTCCACCCAGCAATCCTCCAAATATAAACCAAAGGATATTACCTATAGTTCTCATGATAACACATCCCCCTTAAAGTCCTCTGAACATCTGATCAACATGATTTCTACGATTTCTCAGCCAGCTTTACGGCAGAATCTCAAGCCAGTATCCATCTGGATCTACAATGAAATAGATTCCCATCGCTTCATTTTCGAAGCAAATACACCCCATCTCTTCGTGCTTCTTGTGCGCTGCCTCATAATCCTCCGCCTTAAATGCCAGGTGGAATTCGCATTCACCCAGATTATACGGCTGTGGATGATCTTTAAGCCAGGTAAGTTCCAACTCAAAATCACTTACATCGTTGCTCAGATACACAATAATAAAATCATCGGTAGTCTTTCTTCTCACCTCGTGCAGATCAAGGGCCTCGTTGTAAAATTTAATAGATCGGTCCAGGTCTGATACATTGTAATTTTCGTGAATCATCTTAAATTTCATAGTTCTTCTCCTTTTGTACATTTTGTGTTTCTAATACGTGACTTAGATGTCAAATCTCCAACCACAATCGCCATGATAAATCATTTGTTTTGTCATACCACCGTCAATACAGATATTTTCACCTGTAATAAAGCCTGCTTTTTCAGAACAAAGAAACAGTACCATATTGGCAATATCCATGGGATTTCCCACACGATGAACTGGCTGCTGCACTGCATCTGCTCCTGTATATTCGGTAAAGTCAGTATCTATCCATCCCGGAGAGATTGAATTGACTCGTACTCTTCCTGCAAGGCTGACTGCCAACGCATGAGTTAATGCTGAAATTCCGCCTTTTGCTGCGGTGTAACTTTCTATTTGCGGTTGACTCATGCGGTCACGGGAAGATGAAATATTGACAATGGCAGCTCCTTCAGAAAAATATGGCTGAAATAGTTTGGCCAGATAAAACGGTGCCGTAACACCTACTTTTAATGCATAATTGAATTCTTCATAAGAGCAGTTGTCAATTCCTTTCATCAACGGTAATGCGTTGTTGATAAGATAATCCACATGACCATATTCAGTAATCACCTTTTGAGCAAATTTCTCCAATGTATCCTGCTGTGCAAGATCACCGGTAAAGTAAACTCCAAGCTGTTTATCAATGCTGCAGATAAGGGCTCCTTGCTTCTGAAATTCCTCTGCAATAGTCTTTCCAATGCCCTGCGCGCCTCCCGTCACAATCACTACTTTATTTTTAAACTCCATATAAAACCCTCCCCAAAAATCCGCTTTCTATTTCTGCTGCCACAACATTGTGTATTCTTTTTCACCAGTAGCATCATCGAATCCTTCGCATTGGATATCGAACCCTTCTCTTTGATAAAAAGAGAGGGCTCTGGCATTCTTCTGGTATACGTTTAATCGCAATCTAACTTTTTTATTCTTGATATAGTCTAATAAAAGCTTACCTATACCACATGACTGCATTTCATCAGAAACAAAAATACCTTCCATGTATTCGTTACTTAATCCGACAAACCCCTGAATCATTTTATCATCTTCATACACATAGACTTCCGCCTGTAACATCATTTCTTTCACTAATTCATAATTACTTGTGCTTCAAGTACATCCTTCATATAAGAACTATCCAGGCCTTTCCCAATCTGAGAATCCCATTTGAAAATCAGATCATCCTCAAAAGCATCCGGCTGAATACTCTGCTTTATTATACCTTATGGGAGAGGGTTTGTCATTGAAATCTCCAGGAAGCAAGCGTGGCAAAGGCAGCCGAAAGTAACGATAGAAACAAAAAAACAGTTCCGGACATACTGAGGTTAATCAGTGTATCTGAACCTGTCTTTTCTATGGTCTTTTCTATGGTCTTTCCAATGAATAGCTGGGCTGGCTTTTCATTGAGATTTCTTATGCTTTTTTCGTTGACATTTAATACTGTTCAATGTATCATATAATCAAGAAATGGGTTTTGTTACTGAGTAAGGTCATTTGACTGGAAAAGATTGCTCGTTTCTTTTTTATTTTCATGATATCGTATAAGTAATATTTCCCATCTTCATCGTGTCTGACCAACATCGCAACATTAAAGACGTTGTATCTCTCTATTTCTCCATCATCACCAAATACCGGAAG
>SKES01001060.1_pt1 | contig 18377 bp, 19 predicted proteins | sample 4826851 | NCBI WGS metagenome assembly SKES01 (sample SAMN11008803, study PRJNA524170) | human gut metagenome | biome: Human fecal sample; material: Feces; isolation source: fecal sample from pouch patient p52 | host: Homo sapiens | place: Israel: Tel-Aviv | collected 2016-09-04 | reverse complement strand
TCCAATATATTATCAAAGTTTGTTGTTATAACAGTTGAGCGAAATATTGATGGGATTTTTTGTACTATTCCTGATATCTCTTTATCTATTCCAAACTTGTTTTCAACCTGTTCAAGAAAACCACCATCAGGCAAGGCATCCGATAATAACTGAGCTGCTTCTTCGTATTTTCCTTCAGCTATGTAGCTGTCCATTAATGCTTTGTCAATATTCGTCTCGTTGAGAACCTCATAAAGGAAGTCTGTCCAGCCAGGATAATCGCTTGAGATAGACAACCCTGCACCAATAAAAGGCCTTAGCATCCCCCTTGAATAAATCTCCTGTATTCTTCGGAATCGACCAGACAAATTATACTGAAGTAATATTTCATCGGCTTTATCAATAAGTGAACTTTTTCTTTGGCTAAGCCATTCTAAATATGCTTCGTTGTATAAAGATTCATCAATTGTTTGGAGTATAAAATCTCGGGAGAAATAAGTTCCTGCAATAAAAACATCCCCATCTTCATTAAGATAGTCACGAAATAATTTATCGTAATACTCCATTATCTATCTCCGTCAAATGGTATTTCGCCAGAAAAAAATTTAGGAGAAAGAGTATCTCTGATTTCGGTTAATTTGTTGTTTTTAATGGAATTTTTTTCTATTAGTGAGTAAATATTCCCTGCTTGTTTAGTGTAATACTCAACTAACTTCATCGATGGTTTGATTAAAGGTATTTGGTTGAAGTTTTTTTTGCTAATTTCTGCGAAAGTTGTACCACTTGCGCGAGATATAATTTCTGGCATATTCGCCGAACACCACTGCAAAATAAATTCAGGGCTTAAATCATAGTCGCATTTCATAGCAATATACCCTTGATTAATTGCCACAGGTATTTTTGCTAATGCTAGGTAACCAACAGGTGCTCGCGAAGACATCAGAACAGTATTCACTGGAAGTAACCCAGAAGAAATCTTGTTTAAACCATCTCTTGTGATTTTTCTTTCAGTTTTAATTAGAATTTTATCTTTGAGATCTGAGAGATCTTTTGGTGTTGTCCAATTTATATCACCGTTATCCCAAAACTGAGGTATTTTAGTCGATGGAGTTGAACCGCCAACAACATCAACTTCGTTTCCGATTTCAGATAATGTCCAGCCGCTTGGAACCTTTCCTGAGCCATTGTCTTGCATCGAAGAAGGAAATAATTCAGCGATCATTTTTAGTTCAGCGTAACTCTCTGGATGTTCGCTCTTAAAAATAGCGAGTTCATCGGGCTGCTTACCTGAAATAGCTGTCATAGCTGAAATTGTTGCGTCTTCCTTTCCCCCACCAGCACTAAGTATTGCCATTTTAATTTTTACAGGTTCGAAATCTACAAACCAACTTTTAAATAAACCCTGTACAATCCTTTCAAGTGTTTGGTTTATTTGTTGATTCAGCTGAATTTGTTTATCCAGATCTCCGAGAATTCTAGCTATTTTCTCTTGTGTTTTTAAAGGAGGTAAAGGTAATTCTATAGATTTAAGGGAAGATAAAGGCTGTCCGATACCTGGGGTACCAACTTGAGAAGCATTTTTAAGCAACTCATGTTTACCTTTCTGACTTTTAAAGAAATAGTATATAAATTTTGGGCATGCTTTATCGGAAGCACATGTTAGCTTCATTAAACTACTAGAAAGAACATATCGTTGTTCATTTTCAATAATACCAACTTCACCTATTGAGCCTCGATGAGGAAATACTAAATCACCCTGATAAACATTACATGATGTCAGTTCATTAGCTTTCTCTTCTGTTATATATACAAATTCATTTATAAAGCATGGGGTTGGACCAATATTTGTACCTCGGATTACGGGAATACCAGAATCGACATAGCACTCACTTTTCATTCGAGAGCCAAAAGGACCGATAGTAATAGCATTCTTTGTATTAGCTTTGATATCATCGATTTTTACAATAGGCCATTTAGAATTCATACCCTAGCCCCCCCAGATTCGCCTTGATTTGTCTCTCAAGTTCTGCACTTTCAGACAGTTGCTCTTTAAGCAGTGTTGTTAATCGTCCCATTTTTTCAGCAAATGGCTCATCATCTTCGTCCTGTTCAACCGCACCGACATAGCGACTAGGGGTTAATACAAAGTCATTTTTTTGAATATCGTCCAGTGTGGCAGCAAAACAAAAACCAGCCTCATCTTCATAATTCTTATCCGTCTGCCAGGCATGGAAAGTATCGGCAATCTTGCGGATATCATCCGTTGAGAAATCACGCAGTACGCGGTCTTTCATAAAACCAATTTGGCGAGCGTCGATGAACAACACTTCACCTTTGCGATGCGCTTTACCATTACCACCTGATTTATCTTTAGTCAGCAGCCAGATACAGGCCGGGATTTGGGTGTTGGTAAACAACTGTCCCGGTAAAGCCACCATACATTCCACCAGATCCGCCTCAATAATAGCCCGACGAATTTCCCCTTCACTATTGGTGTTAGAGCTCATCGACCCATTCGCCAACAACAACGCCATCGAACCTTTCGGGGCCAGGTGGTGGATCATATGCTGCATCCAGGCAAAGTTGGCGTTACCTTGCGGTGGTGTGCCGTATTGCCAGCGGACGTCATCTTCCAGCTTCGCATTCCACCACTCTTTCATATTGAACGGCGGATTTGCCATAACAAAATCGGCACGTAAATCCGGGTGCTGGTCGTTCAGGAACGTATCGGCGTTTTGTTTACCGAAGTTAAAATCAATACCGCGAATCACCATATTCATCGCAGCCAGACGCCAGGTGGTAGGGTTGGACTCCTGCCCGTAAACGGAGATATTGCGTTTTTGTTCAGCGGCGTTGTAATGCTTTTCATCAGCGTGTGCTTCGATAAAGCGATCGCTGGAAACGAAGAACCCACCAGACCCCATCGCCGGGTCATATACGCGGCCATTGTAGGGCTGGAGCATTTCAACAATCAGCGTAACGATGCTTTTCGGCGTGTAATACTGGCCGCCCTGTTTACCTTCCGCCAGTGCAAACTGACCAAGGAAGTATTCGTAAACGTGACCGAGAATATCTTTGCTCTTCAAATTGAGCTTCACGCCATTGTATTTGGGTTCGCTGAAACTGGTATCGGAGAAAACGTTAATCAGGCTAATTAGCAGGTCGTTACCAAGCTGATAGTGTCCGATACGGTTAAGGATGTTTTTCAGTTTCGGGTTGCTGTTTTCGATAGTATCCAGAGCGATATCAATCAGCTTCGATACTGACGTCATGACGATATCTTTGCCGCTATCGTCTTTCCCCAGAACCGTCCCTACAGGCAGAGCGGCATTGGTTTTAAGCGTTTCCCAGCGAGCCAGTTTGGGTACCCAGAAGACGTTTTTCTCAGTGTAGTAATCCTGAACTTCCAGCTCTTCTGCGATCGCCTGTTGGTACGCCTCTTCTGTGTCGTAATCGTCACGAGACAGCGCGTAAATGTTGTCCGGGTTGGACCTGTCTTCAAACAGTCCTTTCAGTTCCTTCTGGCGGGCGTCAAAGGCATCTGAAACATACTTCAGAAAGATAAGCCCAAGTACCACATGCTTGTAGTTGGCTGCGTCCATATTGGCGCGTAGCTTGTCTGCGGCTTTCCAGAACTTAGTATCCAGATCGTTCAGAAATTGCTGTTCAGCGTTGTCCATTAAAACCTCAAAAAAAATCATCTGATCCTGGTTTGGTGTCCAGGTTGTGTAAAATCGGGGAAATTGTTAGAGATCATACCCTGACGTCAGAGCGATACCAAGATGTAGGACTGATTTCCTCATCAATACCTTGTGGTAAGGGGGGATGACTCTTTTACACTTATCGGCGCAGAATAACGGTATTTTCCACATCCCTATCGGAGCATCTTACGCACTATGACCTCTCTCGTTTTTTCCTATTCTCATGCAGACGAAGCACTGCGCAATGAGCTTGAGAAGCATCTTTCCCCCTGAAGCGCATGGGCAAGATCACGACATGGCATGATCGTCGCATCATTCCAGGACAAGAGTTTGAGAACCAAATAGATCACTACTTTTCTCAGGCAGATATCATCTTGCTGCTGGTCAGCAGTGACTTTATCGCTTCTGATTATTGCTATCAGGTAGAAATGACCAACGCTCTGGAGCGACATAACCGGGGCGAGGCGGTGGTCATTCCGGTGATCTTAAGGGAGTGTGCCTGGCATCAGTTACCGTTCGGCAGCATTATGGCAGCGACAATTGATGGTAAACCTATCACCAGGTTTGCCAGCCATGATGAAGGCTATGTTCAGGTTGTCGATGCCGTTTCCCGCGCTATTGCCAATTTGGAAGCGAAAAAGCCGCAACAGATTGTGCACGCCCCAGCTCCGGCTAATCCAATACTTCAGGCAACGGATACCGTTTTTACACCACGCTCGAGCAACCTTTCACTGCCAAAACGTTTTACCGATCTTGATAAGGATCGTGCCTGCCGTGACGGTTTTGAATATGTCGCCCGTTATTTTGAAGGCTCGCTGACTGAACTCAAAAAACGCCATACCGGGTTAGAGGTTGATTTTAATAAGCGTGACGCAAATGCCTTCACTTGTGCGATCTACATTGGGGGAAGCAAAGTAGGTCAATGTGCAATCTGGCGTAATAGCGGGCGAAATATGGGGATGGGCGATATTGGTTATAGCCAGGATGGCGTGATTGGCAATGCTTACAATGAAATCTTAACCATTGACAATAACGGCCAGAACCTTGGTTTTCGCCCATCAATGGGCGTCTTCAGCCCTGGATACTCAAGGGATACCTTGCTCACTAACGAGGGTATGGCTGATCATCTATGGGATATGTTTTTTGAGCCAATAAAACAGCGGGCTCGTTAACATAGCCTGGGCGTTACTCCGTAATACCGGTCTATTTATTGGCTTATAAATATTTTCAATACTAAATCATTTTAGTAAGTAGCAGATATACTTTCCCAGCTAACACAAAATACGACAGGTCGTGTCGTATTTTGATGGCGCTTTTATCCAAGTTCATTATTAATTCATTTTGTTTCAATGAATTAATCAACTCTTCGCTTCTTCGCCATTTTTTCTATCCACTCCCCTCTGGTACGACATAACGTGTCGTACCTGTACGGCATAATCTCCCGTATCAATACCATGATATTTTGGGAGAACAGGACTGTCCCCACCATGAAAACACAAAACGATCATTATGACCGTCTGTCGGTCAGGTTATCGATCATTATCACCCGCTTACTGGCTGGTGAATCTCTGGAGCTTAAAGCATTAGCTGATGAATTTGGTGTCTCAGAGCGCACCCTACAGCGGGATTTTCAGCAACGCCTGATCCATCTGGATCTCGAGCATTCCAGCGGAAGCTACCGACTTACCCGCCGAACGGGCCGGGAGCACTCACCCAACACCTTTGCGTTTATCCGTAATTCCGGGATTTCAGGGATTATTCCGGCTCAGAATCGCAGGTTAATTCGACTGATTACCAGTAACTCCGGAAGCTCGCCGTGCCTTATAGGGCATGGAGGGCTGCCATCTCCAGTTACACAAACCGCCTGTTTTCTGGAACTGGCGGAAGCTATCCGCGACTACCGCGCCGTTACATTATTAGTTAACGGTAAAAGCTACGAAGCAGTAGCTCCCCGCCGTCTGATATTTCAGTCCAAAAAATGGTTTCTTGTTGCTACCCGCACCAGAAATTTACAGGTGTTTCGGATGGAAGACGTTAACGCTGTAACCGTTCTGGATACCTCTTTTCGCAGAAAACCTGAACTTGATGCTCTGACTGCCAGTGAAGAGTTCATTTCAGCCCTCCCTCACTTTCGTTTCATAAGTGACGTAATTCAGACCTTCAGAGAGTAACAGACAACGTTCATTTCAAATTAAAAAGGAGACATCGTATGGATGACCCGGTAAAGGGCGAAGGCCGGATGATTACTGATGCCAGTGGCGTCACCATAAGGGAAGGCGGGATTTTTGGAATGTGGGGCAATATATTTCCAGAACGTAATGGTAGCAACGAGCAAAAAGGTGATAGCACACCGCACATACCCGACATCAGAGATATTCTTGATATTTTCCCTCAGCCACTGCGGGAAAAGCTGTTGAACAAAATCAGTGAAGCCATCGACTATGAACCCGTGATTGGTGTCATGGGAAAAACAGGCGCGGGGAAAAGCAGCGTATGTAATGCGCTGTTTAAAGGGGAAGTTTGTGCAGTTAACGACGTTGAGGCATGTACTCGCGAAGTTCAGGAATTGCGTATACGCTTCGGCAAACATTCGCTAAAGATCATTGATATACCTGGTGTCGGTGAGAATGCCCAGCGGGATAAGGAGTATGAAGATTTATACCGCAATTTGCTTCCCTCCCTGGATCTTATCCTGTGGGTAATAAAAGGAGACGATCGGGCCTTTTCTGCGGATGAGCATTTCTACAACAATGTTCTGCTCCCTGCTGGTGGGGGTGAGCGCGTTTTATTCGTCCTTAACCAGGTTGATAAAATTGAGCCATTCCGCGAGTGGGATACTCATCTGCATCAGCCATCTCCTGCACAGCGCATCAACATCGAAAAGAAAGAAGCCTACATTACTGAACGATTTGGTTTTACGCACTATCCGGTGACACCTGTCTCCGCCGATGAGGGCTACAACATTCTTCGTCTGGTAGAGACTATTATTCGGGCTTTGCCTGATCGGGCTAAAAGTAGCACGGCTTCGCAGTTTAAGGATGAGTTCAAAACCGAAGAGGTCAAGACGGAAGCAAAAAACGGTTTCGGCAGCGTAATCTCCGGGATACTCGACGACGTTATTGATTCTTTTCCGTTACCAAAGCCTGTCAAAGAGCTTACCCGTAAGGGGAAAGACAAACTTATCGAGTGGGCTGGTAATGCCTGGGACCATTTTTTTGGATAGGGAAGTGCTTAATGAAACTAATCATTATACCTGCATTGTTTGTATCTTTATTTGCATTCCACCCTGCTTATGCAGTCGGGGCCTATGACCTGCAATGTATGCTGTATAACGGCGAGCAAATGACACTCAGCCACGTCAGCAATACCGTTTATATCAGTTTTGAAAATCCTGGCGGTGACTCCGAAGAGAGCGGCTCTGTTATTAAACTGGATATTCCTTCCGGCGAAGCGAAACAGACTCTGGCGGCTAATCCGGGAGCAGGAACCGCTTCTTTCACATTACGTGGAGAAAATGAAGATATCGAAGGCGCGGTTGCAGTCAATTATTCAGAATATGACGGTACAGGTGATGCTTATTACACCGCCATGAATGCAATGGGGCAGGAAACCAGCACAGTATCATGCAAGCCGGGTACCATTAAGGTTTCCAGGAGCCTCCTTCAGAATGGCATTAATAGCGTTGGTAGCCAGCAGGCTAATAAACCCGCACCCTCTCAACAACAGCAGGCACAGCAATCTACGACACCACCATTTAAAGTTCAGTTCGGCAGCTCCGTCAGCAATGAAGGCTGGAATACCAGATATGGTGTTATTCAGCTCACTATCACTGATGACAACGTGGTGCTGAAATCCATTCGGGTAAACAGAGGGAACTGTAAAATGGAGAGCGTCGGTAACAGAACCCTGCCAGCCAAATATAAATTCGGTGATATGGCTACGTTCAAATATATGAAGTGTGACCGTATCATCGAAGCTGACATTGTGACCGATACGGGTAGCTGGACATTTAATTCCTAATTTTACCTGTGACTGTATCCGGGGAATTCCTGCTAAATAATCAGGCTATTCCCCGGTTAATTATTTTTCGACAACGTTAAACGAAACGTATTTCATCCGGGCATAGTGAAGTTACGCGTCGATAGATGCACCGCAACGGTCCTGTCAGGCGCTCACTGATATAGTGTTATGGGTAAAGCGTGTAGAGATAGTGTCAGGGGATTAATAACGGGATTCTGCAATACGTTCCGTCAGCCAGCGTTTAACTTCACTTTCCCGCCAGCGGGAACTACGCCCCAGTTTGATAGGCTTTGGAAACTTGCCTTCACTAATCAGTTTATAAAACCATTTGTCGGTCAGACCAGTAAACGTGGTAATAAATGCCATCGTCACCAGTTTGTCATTCATCAGGTCAGTATCGGTATTCGGTTGATTGTTCATGACGATTGTCCTTCTGTCTTTACGTTGATAAAAGACAGGAGCAGCAACACTAACCCGTTGATTTAAGATGATGTTGCATACTCCGCCATTACAATCACTTCTCCGGTAATAAATTATTTATCCCTGACTACAACCAAAGTTACGTTCACCGTCATCGTAGTTTTTGGTGTACTCCTTCGCCAGATAACTGATGCGATATATGTAGCTGCGGAAAAAGTCCGTATTTGTGCCATTTCTGCGATCAAGTTCATAAGAGACGCCCGGTAAATGAAAGGGGACTTTATTTGCCATATCTCCGGTACGCCTAAGCGCCACAGCCCATGCACGCGCCACCATTCCCACCAGCAATCCGCGAGGTTGCGCTGAATTCTCCGTATTCAGCATGGTGTTCCTGAATACTTCCCGATTAACCAACAACAGCATGTGATAATGCTTGTTGCCATTCAGCTCGCCAAATTCTCTTACCCATGCATATCGCAGCTTACAGGGATAAACACGTTTACCGTCTCTCCTGCGCCGTTGTAAATATGCGGCTATCTGCGCTTTCAGTGAGGCTATAAAACGGGTAATAACCGCTGAGTCATACCCTTTATGGCTATTATCCACTGGCAGTAATAAATCCACTCTGAAAGCCAGTATTCTGGCGTAATCATCCATCGCATAACGGGTAATCTCTTCCAGACGTTTCATATAGTGTGCATTAGGCTTGCCATATCGTTCATTCAGTTTCATGCTTCAGTTCCTTGTGGTTGGTTACATATCCATAAGTGCTGTAGTAACTTTTCACTGAGCTATGCCGATCTGGATTACTTTTCCCTGTCTCTGGTGTCATCCCTCTATATGCTGAATCTAATGAATGAGTGATAAACATAATATTAATACCGGCAATGTTGATTCATAAAGAAAGGGTGATAAAAAGAGTAGAGGCCCGGTATTTACTGGTGTTCGTAGTTAATTATCTGTTCTTGAAGACAAAGAGTTTTACTCTTAAGTTATAATTAATACATTGACCTAATCTATGGTTTGCGGTCATGAATGACATCTTCCAGATGTCAACTCGTTATCCTGGGAGGTTTCACCCGTAAAGCCACCAGGGCTATACGTGGAAAAATTTAAGACTATCCAGCCGTTTTCTACAGGCGGGATCTGTGAGTATGGTAATAAATAAAAAACTACGTTAATGGTACTCTATTACTATGGAATAACACGATATTACTACATATTTTCCACTTTTATTGATTTATTGCTACGGTTTTACTTCGAAAACACATCATAATTACGCTATTGATTTCGACTGATTTAACAAGGATGACGAGGTAGAACAATGGCCGTTAATGTGCGCTCATCAATAGCAGTGAAGGATATCCGAACCAGCAGGTTCCTCTTCTGGTACATCAGGAAAAACATTCAGGGAGCAAATCAATTTGCGTTTGACGGGAATAATCCAGATACATCTCTTTCGGAGAGAATTATTAATACAGCCCTCGAAGCCGGGTATCCCGATCCCATTCAGCGGAGTAATTTTATTCGCTCACTGGAGCTGGCGATTAATACGACGCTTCTGCCGGAGAAATATTTTAGTTGGTTAAAAGAAAATGAAAGAGCGACGTTCTGGCTATGGGGTGTGATGTGTCTTGATTACCGCTGTATGGAGTCAATTAACGAAAAGCTGGGCACAAATTTAAACACTAACTGGTATCAGAAAGCCGGAATAACAGACTCTCCTGCAAGCCATAGCGAAAGATACTCAATCATCGTTGCATTACTGGACTATATTAATATTGAGACTAATCAGGCACCGTTGATGAGACAGTGGCTATATGAGAGGCTTGTATTCTGGAGAGTAAATGAACATCAGAGAATAAAATTACGCTGGCTTAATGAGGATAATAGCGAAAGCTGTACCTGGGCTTATAATTACATTAATAAATTCCAGAAAGAGCACGGCGGTAATACAGAAAATCATTTAGACCCCGTTCAGATCCCGGAACCACTTAATAGTGTAGAAACCTATCACGCCGTTTATGCCATGCTGGATTTATGGTCAGCGGATGATGATCTCCAGCAGAAAGCGGTAAAGAAAATAAATAAAGCGTTTTACCAAAAAAACTTCAGACGTAAACTTTCTGAAAAACGGGAACGGGAGTCTATCAGTGATACGCATAAAGAGCGTCTGGATTTTCTGGTTAAATTTTATAAGTCAGATAAAATATCTGTTATTGAAAGGTTAATAGACGAAAGAGTTCAGGGAATAGAAACAAGATTATCCCGTGGTTGAGGTGTCATTTCAAACTTAAATTCTCCCGGTGATAGTCAGCGGGAGAATTCAGATATGTATTATTTCAGCACTATATCACTTTCATATATGTACTGCCGGAATGTAATTTAATATCTGCACGTAACTGTTATTTTATCCCACCTATACTACCGTCCGTTTTAATCACGCATTAAATTAGCCGCAATTTTTCAGAAGATGCGGCCTGTTTTTTATATTCTTTATTAAGGAATTTACCATGAAATTAGCCAGCCGCTTTGGTCACGTAAATCAAATCCGTCGCGATCGCCCATTAACGCATGACGAACTGATGCTGTATGTCCCCAGCGTATTCGGGGAAAATAAGCATGAATCACGCAGCGAACGCTATACCTATATTCCCACCATTACCCTGCTCGATAACCTCCAGCGTGAAGGATTTCATCCTTTCTTTGCCTGCCAGACCCGCGTTCGTGATGTGGGTAAACGTGAGCATACAAAACACATGCTGCGTCTGCGCCGGGAAGACCAGATCAATCGCAACCAGGTGCCGGAAATTATTCTGCTCAACAGCCATGACGGTTCCAGTTCTTATCAGATGCTGCCAGGGCTGTTCCGTTCTGTTTGTTGTAACGGACTGGTCTGCGGCGAGTCGTTTGGTGAAGTACGGGTACCGCATAAAGGCAATGTGGTGGAGAAAGTGATTGAAGGCGCTTATGAAGTCCTCAGTGTTTTTGACCAGGTGGAAGAGAAACGCGATGCCATGCAGTCGCTGATGCCGCCTCCCCCTGCGCAACAGGCGCTGGCAAAGGCGGCGCTGACGTACCGCTTTGGCGAAGAGCACCAGCCGGTGACGGAATCCCAGTTGCTGGCACCGCGCCGCTGGCAGGATGAATCCGGTGATCTGTGGACGACCTACCAGCGTATTCAGGAGAACCTGATCAAAGGTGGTTTAAACGGGCGCACGGCAAAAGGTGGTCGCACGCACACCCGCGCCATTAAAGGCATCGACGGCGATGTCAGGCTCAACCGCGCCCTGTGGGTGATGGCTGAAAACATGTTGCAACTAGCCTCATAAACAACGCTATTAATAGTAAAGGAAACACGATGTCTGAACTGATGCTAATACCGGTATTTTCGGTGAGTGACCAACGCGTTATCCGCCGTGCGATGCGTCTGCTGGAGAAATATCAACGCAATCCTGGCGAATCTTTTCTTTCCTCTGACGCCACAAAAACCTGGCTGCAACTGCATCTGGCACGACAGGAGCGGGAAATGTTTGTTGTGCTCTACCTCGATAACCAGAACCGACTGCTGGAACACGAAACGCTATTTCTCGGCACGATTAACAGCACAGAAGTACATCCCCGTGAGATTGTGAAATCTGCGCTACGGCACAATGCCGCAGCAGTGATCCTTGCGCATAACCATCCCTCCGGCGTGACGGAACCCAGTCGGGCCGACAGACTTATTACAACGAATATTGTTAAGACACTGGATTTGGTGAAAGTGAGGGTGCTGGATCATTTCATTATTGGGGCGGGGGATGTCCTCTCTTTTGCCGAACGGGGCTGGCTGTAATGCTGCAAAAGGACAAGGTCATGCAACAAGAATGGGGGCTTCCCTGTACCGTAACACCACGCTTCACTGCTCGACTGGTACAGGAAAGACATAACCTGCATTACCTGGCTGATCGGGCCGCAATCACCGGGAAATTCAGCTCCCCGGATCTGCTGCATATCGACCAGGCTTTTCCGGTGCTGATGAAACAACTGGAGCTGAAACTGGCTGACGGTGAACTCTCCCCCTGCCAACAACGTACCGTCACGCTATACGCCAAAGGACTAACCTGCGAAGCCGATACGCTGGGTTCCTGTGGTTACGTCTATATCGCTATTTATCCCACTCAACGCTGAGTTTTAACCTCCTTAATACGGAACATCGTTATGAAAATTATTCCTGCAACGACGCTGCGGGCGACGACGTCATATCTGTCGCCCGTCGTGGTCTGGCAAATATTACTGGCCCGCCTGCTGGAGCAGCACTACGGGCTGAACCTTAATGACACACCATTCAACAATGAAAAGGTGATTCAGGAACACATAGACGCCGGGATCACTCTGGTCGATGCCGTCAATTTTCTGGTGGAGAAGTACGAATTGATCCGTATCGACAGGAAAGGATTTAGCTGGCAGGAACAGACGCCTTATCTTCGTGCGGTCGATATTTTACGGGCGCGACAGGCTACAGGTCTGCTGCGCCGCTGCCATAACACCACGGCACGGTGAATCTGCGAGTCTCCTTCCCGATTTACATCGCCAAAATTACTTCTCTCATAACTCCCTTCATAATGCGCCTGCTGTTCATGGTTGGCGCATTTGCTTTTATACGGACAAAAGATTATGCAAACAGAAGCTGAAGTCTTAACCGATCATAACGAGCTAATTTGCTCGACCAGTATTGAGCGCATCGTCACAGGACGTGATAGTGCACTGAACCAGATAGCGACGTTAATCCAAAAACTTCATGATATCTCCAGCCTGACATCCAGTATTGGCGGTGATGTGGCTGGAACCTGGGCAATGCGTAATGGACATGCCTTTGACTGCTGGCTAATGCAACCAACCGACAAAGCGATGCCGGTGATCACCCGCAATATCGATCGCAGCATCTGGCGCGATCTCATGCTGAAGTCCGGGATGTTGACTCTGATGGATGCCGAAGCCCGCAGTCAGTGGGCAAAGAACCTGGAGGAGGGCGATCTCCCGGCGATTAGCGAAGCCAACATCCTGAGTACCTTTGAACAACTTCACCACAATAAGCAGGACGTTTTCGAACGTGGGATTATCAATGTATTTAAGGGATTGAGCTGGGACTACAAAACCAATAATCCCTGTTATTTCGGTAAGAAGATTATCGTTAACAATCTGGTGAAGCATGACAGATGGGGCTACAGCCTGAACTGGGGCTGGCGGCGAGATCAGCTTGCCGATCTGGAGCGTATGCTCTATTTGCTGGATGGGAAGGCCATTCCCGATAACCGGCATGATGTCTCCATCCGGTTTATGGATTTTGTGCGCGATAATCCGCATCTGCAGATTTTCGAAGATGAGTTGTTCACTATTCGCTACTTTCAGAAGGGCAGTGGGCATATCACATTCAAGCGACTGGATCTGGTGGAGAAGATGAATGATATCGTAGCGAAGCACTTTCCGTCAGCGTTATCAGCAAAATGAATGTCGTATGTTTGCTATCTAAAATGTCGTATTTTTGCTACTCTTTATGCAATGACTCAGGAGGCGAATATGACGATAAAAGCACGCATTCAGTCACGACTGAAACGTTCTAAACGTTACGTATTCACTCGTGACGACTTTAAAGATATTGCAGGCTACGATCAGGTTGGTCGGGTATTGCGCGATCTTGTCAGGGAAGGGCAACTGTTGAAGGTTGGTTATGGCGTGTATACCAAAGCACGGCGGAACGGTATTACAGGCAAGGTAATGCCAGCGGCTCCCGGAGGCTCTTCAGCGGTGATTGTCGAAACGCTGGAACGCCTGAAAGTACGCTATCGTTTTGCTGGCGCAACGCAGGCATACAATAGCGGTACTTCTACGCAGATCCCAGCTTCACCCGAGATAAAAACCCCCCGGCGTTTTAAACGCGTATTATCTGTAGGGAACAGCAGATTAAATGGATGATTTAACCACTCTTTTTTCTGAAGTGGCTGACGCGCTTGGTATTGAGTCTGTCGCAATTGTGGAAAAAGATCACTATATCGTTGAGCTTTTGCAATTGCTTAAACCTCTGGTGTTCGATACTCATCAATTGGTGTTTGCCGGAGGAACCGCTCTGGCAAAATCAGGTGTCGCACTTAATCGCATGTCGGAAGATGTGGATATCAAACTGGTGCCTAAGGATGCATTTCAGGCACTTTCCCGCACTCAGCGAAAAAATACCCGTAAAGAAATTGTTCAGGCAGTTTCCAGTGCAATAGCTTCATCGGGTGTGTTCAATTTTGATGATGATTACCCAAAAGTGACGCGGGATGAATATCGTTATAATGACATACCTGTTCGTTATCCACAGCGAGTAGTGCAGGCACCTTGTTTGCGTCCTTTTATCCGGCTGGAACTGATGGAAGCGAAGTTACTGGAGCCTTCTGAATTACGGGATATTCATTCACTGGTAACAGGGATCACGGGAAAAGCGGCTATTGTTTCAGCGTTTCCATGCGCAACTATCATTAGCACACAGGCAGAAAAGCTGGTGGCGATGTTACGTCGTACTGCGGCAGTTGTGCGAGATGTTGAGCGATTTGATGATGCATCGCTGGTACGTCATATCTACGATACAAACTGTATTGTTGAGACGAGTCATGTTGATATGAGTCTGCTCGTTGATTTTGTTCAACAAACTATTGAGCAGGACATTCAGCGTTACGGCAACCAGTACCCGCAGTTTTGCGCGTCTCCAGTTGATGAGCTAAAAATGGGACTGGATGAGTTGGCGAACAATCCTCTCTACCAGATGCGCTATCAGCAGTTTGTTTCGCCAATGGTGTATGGAGAGCGAAAGATCACATGGGATGAGGCTTACTCCAGGTTTAGGAGCTTAGCGCTAGCCATCCTGAATGCTTGATATGCAGCATTGTCTTTACTTGAAATTCTGAAATTATCTAAACCATAGAGATGATTTTTATGATCCAGTCTTTCTCTTGTTGAGATAGTTCCAGTTTGCTCACTCGTGTTAAGAAGGTATTGATCACCTGAACATCCGAATTGGTGAGCCTATTTAATAGAGCGGGTGGTATACCTTTACTAACAATCGCTTTGCGGTGACTTTCGTAGTTTTTATTACTCATTGTTGATCCTCAAATATCATTGTATGGCGGCATTGATCGTTTCCAGCAACCTTTACTTACTCACTTCGAACTGCATCCTCGTAGACTGTTCCACTACAATAATCGAAAAGGCGTGGATGTCCATTCAGGTATCCCGCTAATACGTATAGCAATAACAATGGTTTATGCGGTGCGCGCTGTTCACCCTTATGCCAGATTTTTATATTGGCAATTGCCTGCTGTAGCGATTTACTGGAAGCCATTGATATCCCTGGCAGTGAAATAATTGCGATCATGCTCGCAAATTTTCTGCTGTTCAAGCCTGCAAGTGAAGATATATTACTTTGATCTCATTTGTTTTTTTGCTGCTTGTTCTGAGAACGTATAAGGACATTCTCTATGAATAAACTCCCCGATCATCTTCCGCGGCGGTATATCATCGAAGCTATTCATTTATGGGATGCGGGAGAAACTCATCAGTTCCAGCCTGCACGGTTGTATGAAATTGAATATCATGGCCGACGTTACCCCTCGAAGGCGATTGCTGGCATCGCAGCGACATTGATGACGGGGACGCAATTTACCCCTGCGGATTTCACCGGCGGAATAAAATCTAAATGCGTCAAACTACTTATAGATCAGGGATTTCATATTCATCAGGATAAAGCCGCTGCGGCTCCCATAGCCGATGTTCTGTTCCCGGATGAGTTGCCGTCGCAGGGGACCTACGTTGAAGGTGCGGCGATAAAGGTGACGGTAAACCGCTATGAACGCGATAAAAAAGCTCGCGAGAAAGCAGTCGAATATCACGGATGCCAGTGCAACGTATGCGGCGTTGATCTGGTGAAGATCTATGGCGATATCGCTGAGGGCTTTATCCATATGCATCACCTGGTGCCGCTTTCAGCCGTTAAAGAGGATTACCTGCTGGATCCAGTTAATGATTTGCTTCCTGTGTGTCCTAATTGCCATGCGATGTTGCACCGACGCAAACCACCTTTTACGCCGGAGGAGTTAAAAGCGTTGATGGATGCGAATAAATCAAATTAATGAACGCTCACTTTTCACGCCAAAACTGCAAAATTGCTTCTACAAACCTGTCAGAAATAACCCCCCGACGGGCTGCCGTGCTGAAATGACTGCTTCGCAGTGCCGTCGTCCAGTTCTCCGGTGACCGGTACGCTGAACCGTAATATCCCGTGCTTAAATCGTCCGGGTCTTCATCAGGCGCGTTCGTCAGTCCTCTTTCACCTTGTTGCTGGAAGTCGACGAAAATAATATTGGCTAAAACATTATTTTGATAATTGCCATAAATAGCTTCATACGAATGCGGGAAATTTTCTTTCCAGTACCAGGTGGTATCGCCGCAAAACCACGGCGCGTCAGTAATTTTATTAAGCTGAGAATGGTATTGTTTTAGATCCCTACGAAAGGCGTCAACCATATGATTAAAGTGTTGAGGGTGTGACGCGTAGTCACTGGTCATTAAGTCAAATTCGCCTTGCATCCAGCATACGCCGAGGAATTTGTTCTGCGGATTTTTTGCCAGTGCGGCTCGCGTTCTGCTGACTAAATCCTGGTATAGCGGAGTATCCGTTCCCCAACGACAAGCATCATGGCTGGCTCCGTGCCGTTCTGAATATGTCCCTTCGCTGCCCGCGGTAAAAGCCGATCCGCCACGGCAACACGGAACGATGAGAACCCCTGCATTATCAGGAATAAAGGGCAGTAATTTCCGTGCTATATGTAGTGCCTGGCCAACGGTGCCGTACTGTGTTTGATGATTCGTTGCCAGAGGATGGTGATAACCCTGCATATCCTGAACATCGTGTGGGCAGTGAGTCAGTGGAATAATGTCGTTAAAGTGACATGACGGGCCTCCGGGATGTGTATGCGCAAATCTCGCTAATTGTTTAATTCTGGGATGAGGCGCATCTTCCTTGTCCGGTAATGGTAGTCCTTCGCCATACGCCATGGCATTAGACTGACCAGCAACGGTAAGAACATAGTAATAATCGGGCGATATTATTGCGTTCATATAATTTTCGCGTAATACAAATGACAAATTGATAGCAAGGCCCCTTTACCGGGGCCCTGAAGCGTTAATTTTGTACTGTGACTTTATTATCCTTCACAGAGATCAAAACTGAATCCGTCACCGCTTTGCCGCCTGCAGTTTCACCGCCAATAATCAATAGACTATTATTCCAGGGCAATGATACTCCGTAGGCCCGACCTTGCGATAATTCACCCGATTTATCCCATTTCCCGTTATGCCAAAGATGAATATCAGTGCTATATGATTTTTTCAGGCCTTCATGCGCATAGTTCTTACCGTTCTGGTAATTTTCTCGTGAACCTTTGAATCCGGCTCCTCCGGCAAATATAAGAGAATCATTGCTTATCCCCGCAAAACCGCCAGCGACGCCATCTGGTGATGAGACGGGAGCAAGCTTATTCCATTTTAAATTATTACCGGTGAAATCAAGTTCAAATACGGCATCCGTTCGCAATCCTGGTTTGGCTTCGCCATTAATAAGCCAGGTTTTATCACCTTTATTCACAAGCGCCGCACCAGCCGTTCCGTACCAGGGAGATTCGCCAGCGTAACTCCATTGCTGTGTTGAGGGATCAAAAGACAACAGAAACTTATTGAAGAAATAATCTTCTGCTTTTTTGTCAAAATAATGGGCATTGATTTTATCTATAGTGGTTGAATCTTTTCCAGCTTCGTTGAGATCTTCAAAATAGCCATTGAAGATATTCTGGTTAACACCGCCAGTAACATAAGCCTTGCCGTTGTGTACAAAAGTCACATGGCCCGCCATGCCCATCGGCGCGTGCGACATCAATTTAACCCAGCTATTGGTTTTGGGGTTGTATTTGTGTACGTCATTAAATACCTGAGTCAAGCCCTCGCTGTTTTTGCCAATGCCGCCAAACACATACAGATTGCCATCAATAAATGCAGAGGTTGCTTGATCTCTCGGTCCACCAGGGAATGCAGCTAACGCTGTCCATTTTTTATCTTTGGCCTGTGTATCCAGCTTGTACCATGCCGTACCTGCGCTACCTAAACCAATGTAGACAGTGTCGTTATCAATTGCTCCGGTACCACTTTTAAATGGCACAGGAGTTTCCGGTAATACAGACGCGTTTG
>SKES01001059.1_pt1 | contig 18433 bp, 16 predicted proteins | sample 4826851 | NCBI WGS metagenome assembly SKES01 (sample SAMN11008803, study PRJNA524170) | human gut metagenome | biome: Human fecal sample; material: Feces; isolation source: fecal sample from pouch patient p52 | host: Homo sapiens | place: Israel: Tel-Aviv | collected 2016-09-04 | reverse complement strand
AGCTAAATCAACTAATTCATCTGCTAAGCCTGTGTTATAAATTTCGTCAAGATATTTACAAAATTTCCACGCAACTCCCGCCCCTGATAATTGGGATTATCATAATTCCTTTGAGATGATACTAAAATAGTATAATCATCGTATGACTCATCTTCTTGAATAACATGATGGTCTAAAATAATTATATCAACGCCCATATCTCTCAATTTCTTATATTGTGACGTGTCTCTATCCAAACTATCCACAATGATTAACAGATTAGCATTTCTAAATTGTTCTATATCTTGTCCAATCAACCCATGTTGCTTTCCCTCATCAATATGAGTTGTAATATTATTTGTAAAATGTCTTAGATATCTTGTCATGATTGCCCCTGATGTAATACCATCTGTATCAGTATCAAACAAAATAGCAATATTTTCATTATTCTCTATCGCCTCAATCACTCTGTCTTTTGCTTCATCAATACGATATAATGAATTTAACGGCAATAAATTATCTTCTGTTGGATTTAAAAAATCATCAACATTTTGGATGCCTCTTTGCTCAAGAATGGTATCAAATATTTCATCTTCATACATTCCACGACAATCATTTAAAATATTATAGTTCGTCTTCGTCATTCTCATCTCCAATCATTGTTATTTCGTTTACCAATATATTTCTCATTTGTTCTTTCCCCATATCAGACGGTGAAACTTTATCTTCATATTTTCGTCCAAAATAATCCCAATAGCCTAATTCAATATCTGAAAATCGAGAATAATTTTTCACCATATCAATGTTTCTCATAATATACTCAAGCTTATAACCAGTGTCATGCATGAATACAATTCTCTTTGGGTTTAACTCCAATAACATTTTTATTTGTTGAACAGAAATTGAACCACTACCAAGAGCCACACAGTTTCTTATCCCATATGAATAGCATTGCATTACACTCTTTTCAGCTTCAAAGATATAAATCGTATTATCAACTAAAAATTCATAATTTTGAGAATATCCATACAATGTTTGACTCATTGCACAGGGAATAGAATAAAAATATTTCATATCTCCCATAGCAACATCATAATTAAATCGCTCTTTAACACCCATAAGTTGTCCAATTTGATTTCTTATAGGAATTGTAATCCCTTGAGATTCAATATCATATCCTATTTCAAAATATTGTTGGGCTTGAAGTGATATATTATCTGCAAGAAATCTCAAATTTCCACATTTCACATAGCTGTCCAAAAGAGATTCATCATATACATTGACTTTATTCGATTTTCTCTTCCGTATCTTTTCATAAAAGCCACCGAATATCCCTTGTCTATCGAAAAAATCATAATAGTCCGTAATCCCTAAAACAAATTTAATCTCACCTAATACATCATTAAAGGTAACATGACGTTGTTCTATGATATATGCAAAAACATCTTTCCGAATATTCCTTGCATAATCAATAACATATAGATAGTTGTTATTTTCAAGATGTATTACTATACTCTTTTTTGATGACTGCTCATCGCGTCCAAAAGACATATATTTTGAGTGAATAGCTACGTTACAATATCCAAAATGTTCTAGAACATCTTTTAATTTATCTGGGTGATTTATTAATTCTTTCTTGATTTCTTCTAATATATATATCACTCCAAATCCAATATATTTTTATCTTATTTCTCCGTGTTTAAATCTTGCTTGCGCCACCTCTCTGAATATGCAATGGTCGCCATCATAACGCAGAAGATATGCAACACCATTATCACTTGAATTAGCTCCAGACCTACATTTTTCTACAAAAAGTGCTCTCCATACAGCATTTGGATCTGGCTTATATTCTTCTTCAATCCATTTATCATTCCATTTATAGTTCATATAAGCTACCGGCATATTAGCGTCGTTCAATTCGTACACGCTCTTTTCAACAGCCGCATCGTAAGCTCTGTGAGAATCATTCCAACGTGCGTATACCAAAGTGATTTCATTAGAAGAATAAGTATAATCAATCTTGAAGTACGGCAGCCATTTGTCAGTGGAAGCATCCCATTTGAAAGCCTCTTTGGTAGCCATTCTCTTTTGATCGTCATAGGTAAAATCATATTTCATGTGGCGATAAAGAGAGCCATCTAATCTGTAAATCACCTTCGATACTACAAGATCACCTACTGTTTCTTCATTAGTAATGAAGTTATTGTTTTGTGCCTTCACTGTTGCATTAGAGATACCTGCAAATACCATAGCAACTAAAACGATCATTCTGAATAATACTGTAGTTTTCATAATTGTATATTTTTTATTTGTTCAACATTCTGTTTTTTGTTCTTCTGTTTATTAGACGGATCAAGTGTCTCAAACGGTTGCAACATTCTGAACTTTTTTCATGTTTCTTCGTTGTCCGCTTGCGACTATAGATATGCAACGAGCGTGCCAAAAAGATAACAAGTTAATAATCAGAAAGATTGCAAAACAGAATGGTGTACGAAAATGAACAGTTGTACGCTTAGAATCGAACAACCAATTAAAAAACGAACAAATAAATAAATTACTGACTAATAATGCTATTGAAAGAATGTTCGAAAGGTTCGTCATACAGTGATTTATATTCCCTGCAGAAGTGTTCATAGGTAGTCTTAGCCATATATTGCTTACGCATGAATACGTATGTGGCACATTTGAGTCTAAGTGCCGCTTCGTTCACGGAGTCGAACCGGAAGATAATATCGGATATTAATAGTTTGGTATCAAAAGCTTCATGCTCATCCAGTAAAGTGGCGTACTTTAATAAAGACTCAATAAGATTGTCTGCTATCCGGCTTTTAAAAGCGTCAAGCCACAGATAGTCACATTCATTCAGCAAGCCCCCCTTAGCAGTCAGTGCTGCAATGATTTTGATTCGTTCAGTTGTCAGGCTATCGGGACGAATCCGCTCCGGAAGACATTCATAGTAATCCACAAAAGCGTTCTTCTCAAATTGCACCCGCCAGTTACCCGAGATCTTGGAAATCGTACACCCGCCAACAGATTCTACCAGCACCCGCAACTTGGAAAGATTAACCGCCCGATTGTTTTTGGCACTTACATCATCTTTATCAAACCACAACATGGTAGTGAGTTCTTCCGACGATATTCCATTCTCCGCCGACCGCAAGATCAGCAAAACAAACAACTCACGCAAAAGCGGAGAAAAACGTTGCGAGACTTCTTCACCATTACGGTCAAAAACCTGCAATCCACCAAACAGATAAACGGCATTATAGCGGGGCAACCTGACCTTTTCTCCTTCATCGCCAAATGAAGTGAGTATTTCAACCCGGTTGCTTGCCTTCAACCTCTTCTGGCGCCTACGCCGCCAATGCATCCCCAGAAATACAATCATGTCCACCACTATAATCAACAGAATCCAATACCAGGCGGACAGATGTTGTTCTTCCTTTCCAACCGACAACAATTCAGCGTGCCTCTCAAGTAACTTCAAATGAGAACGTTTATCGCCAAGAATATGGAACCGATACCCCCGGTCCGAACGGATACCATGCGACGAAAAGGCATAAGAATGTCCATTTGCGGATATATAAACGGAGTCTGCCGGAAAATAAACCGAAAAGCCAACCGACATGGTATCGGTTGAGATTGAATCTTCCGGAGAACTGACCTGCACTTTCTCCACCTCCGAATTGCACACCCATAATAATTCGGTACCGGCTTGAGGAGAACGGGAAAGAATCAGATTATATAACTCTTTATCTGTACTTTCAATGCGCATCAGCGACTCAAACACCACTTTATCCTGTCCGGGAAGCATGACTTGCAATGTGATGACACTTCCCTTATCCAAGTAATTAAACTGCTTGGTATCAAGTATCTGATCTGCCTTGACACTCTTAATCTCTTCTGCTGAACGCACAGCACGCAGGGATACAGTGAAAAGGAGGCAGAATATCAATAATATAATCTTTTGCCCTGAAGAATAGAAGCCTTGTATATACGATGCCGATAGAAACATTTTAAATACCTGTGTCTGATGAATAGGTCAACAAAAATAAGCTATTTAACTGATGACTCAAAATTTTGGTCTTACTTAATAGAGTATTTTTGCCCCGGCTGCCGCCATTTTAGCATACTCGTGCGCAACACCTGTCACCTCATACTTATCCCAGTTCAACGAATAACCGCCTTTGGCACTGATACGCTTTACCTCCGAAAAATAATACTTACCACGCTGATATCTGTTTGCGCCTTGTGCTTCGGCACCGGTTGAAGTGTTCAGTCCGTTACGATCCGTATCTGCCGTACCCAAATGAACAATCAGTTTACGGGCAAGCAACGATGCTACTTGGGAAGAAGTCGCGACATCCGTATTTTTCAGGCCATAAGGATAAGCAACATCCACATCAGGTAGTGTATACCAGCCCGCGTTGGCACTCACTGCCCTGTCGACACGAGTATCGGGCATAAACGTCACATACCGGTGCACAAACTGCGCTCCGGCAGAATGTCCCCACATATCATATTTAGTCCGCGAAGAACCGGTATCTTTCCGGACAGTATCAAAAACGGACTTGATAAGCGAGAATGTCCATTCCGAACGGTCGAGCAGTGTATTTCCCTGAAACATACCGCCTTCGATATACTGTGCAGTAGAGTAAGTCTCCGTAGGAAACTCAAACACAAATACCATCACATTCCTATTGGACGCTTCTGTACGCCATGCATTCAGATAATCAGCAGCATTCCTTTCCAGTCCGGGAAAAACAAACAACATCGGCATCTTTTTCATATCCCCGTTGGCAGGGATATGAAAATGTATGCGGACAGGACGGTCAGCCAAAGGCGCATATCCGGAATATGTCACGATACCGTCTCCCGGGAGAAACTTGGAGGTTTCTCCCAAAGATTCTGATTCGTCGTCTTTAAAACAACTCGTCATCAATACGGCAATAAGTAAAATCAATAAGTTTGCTACACGCATCATTATCAAAAGAGAATATGAAGATTCAACTTAACCTGAAATTCCTTGGAACCTGCACCCACTAACTGATTGTATGAGGTATATGAACCGGCCAGCTGCAACTTGAACGTATTATTATTGAAATATTTAGATGCGCCGAAAGTAATGTTATCCGCCTCACGCAAGACACTCTGCCCCGTCTCTTTCCATTCGGGGTTCACTTTACTATAAGCGACATCCAGTGCCCATAATTTACGGAAAAGATATCCGGCCTGTACATTGAGTCCATTTCCCAAAGCCAAGTAATTGGCTATCTGACGCGGTTTCAATTTTGCACCCTCATCCTTTTCTACATAAAGTCCGTTCAAGCCATTCGCCGTTGCATTGACATACTCTGCCAACAACGAGAAGCCATTCCACTTGAATAGTAAATCGGCCGACAGCTTACGATAGTCGGGATAATCCGCAGCACCTTCTTTATCATACATCTGAAAATCATTATGCCCTTCACCTACCATATTGCTGGCACCGACATTATAACTATATGCCGCACCGATAGCCAGTTTAGGAGATTTCTCACGAATAAAGTCATTAAAGACCAACTCATTACCGCTCGTAAAGAAACCCAACGGATAAACAGTGACACGTCCGCCATATTTCAATCCGCCCAAATCCGGATCAGTACTTGAGGAACCAAATGAATTGCGTCCGTCACCGGAAGTAACAGCAGCACCTAAATCGAATCCTAACTTGCCAAGTGACAAGCGGCTTTCAACAAATAATCCCAATTCACGCCCTGTGCGGGAGAATGTACGATCCATCAACGAATGTTCACCGAAAGCAAGTCCCTGATCGAGCATCATCATTTGCCGGGTATTAGTAAAGGTCTGTTTCTGTCCGGCACTGATTTTCAATTGTTTCCAGGGAGCATACGAAACCCATGCATCCAATAAAGGATAAGAATCGGCAAAATCAGCTTGCAAGAAGAAGCCCAGTTTCTCATTCAGGAACGAACCTTCCAGGCTCAAATAAGCATGATCGATATCAAATCCATATTCCGACTCTGCGTTCTTTATATCTGTATAGTAACCGGAACCCTGGAGATAACCGCCAAAACGCAGTTTCTGACCGGGTGCTCTCAAGTTCAAGTCAAGCAAACCATCTTTCAGTTGCGGAAATGCCTCGTTTCCAATTGTCTGCGCATACAGACCAGTAGCCAAAATCAAGGAGAAAACTCCTATTATTATCTTTTTCATATCTTGTATTCTATTTATCGTCATTAATTAATCTATTTCATTTTACGATAGACGCCCAGCGTATTATTTACTGCAGCATCAATCACGCGGTAGTTGACGAAACCATTGGCCGATTCCGGTTCCAGCAATACTGTCACAAGGGTAGCCAAAGGTTGGGACATGGAAATACGATAGCTACCGGCCGGAAGAGTAATCGTACGGTTACTGGTATTTGTTACCACGTTCAACGGCAAGATACCAGCCACTAAATCATGACTTTCTACCGCCTTGGTAACGGTATAGCACTCCAGTTCAATCGTTTCCGGAGATGCCAGCCGCTCCAGTTCAACTCCATATTGCTGCAATATTTCGACTGCACGATTTTGGTTCGCATCCAGATAATAGGCAACAGGACGTTGGCGGGTCAATACGACTTCCGATTCGGGAGCAATACGTGCCTCAACAGGCACAGTCACCTCTTTACAGGCAAGCATGTCGATAAAGGTCAATGGATAACCGGAAGCGGCCTTTGAACGGAATGTCACAGCAACATCACCATTATAATGAGCGGATTCGTCCACTGCTTTTCGTATTTGGCCTTCATGTTCAAAAGTAGTACGGGCAAATGACTCTGCCAATTTGTAAACAGTATATACCCTACGCTTATAGGAGGTACGCCCCAGACCGACACCACGTACTTCCATCAGCATGGAGATAGCTCCACGCAAGGCCATGATATTAGTGGAAGAACGGGGTGAGGAACCGCCAATATTGAATATAATTTCTCCACGATTACTTTTGGTAGTGAAATAGGTGTGATGTGTCAGCCCTTCCGCATCGGCCATGCGAATGGCTTCAGGCACATAAAATTCGTCTACAACAGTACGCAATGCCGGAGACACATTCGGGTTGCTGCTCCACAAAAACATAAAGTCGTTAGGGTTGGTAACCAGCAGTCCGTCGGTCACTTCTTCATAAGAAGCGCGGAGTGGTTTATACTCATGGAAGTCAATAAACAAATGAGGTTTGACTGTCAAAGCAACCCGTTGTAAGGTACGTGCTTCCGGAGTTGACAAAAGCGTCTGATCACGGTTCAGGTCTATACCATTGGCAGTGACCCGTTCTCCCTGTTCGCTTCCGTCAATATTTACCGAAGGCATAATATAGAAGTCCATTTTATCAAGCAGAGCAGACAGTTGAGAGTCACAAGTCAGTTGTTTCATAAAATACAGAAGACCTTCGGTGCCAGCAGGTTCATTTCCATGCACACACCCTGTATAGAGGACACGTAATTTATCATTTCCTCCCTTGCTCACTTTTATCATGGGTATTTCACGTCCACGCTGGGTGCGACCAACAATTTGAAGTTTCACTCGTTCCGGATACGTAGTAGCCAGGTCATGTAAGAACGTCATCATCTCACGATATGTGGTGAAGCCGTGTTTCTTGGCAAATGCCGGGGTATCAATATCGACCTGCGGATCCGGGAAAAACTTCGCCGTCACCTTTCCGGTCTGTTGGGCATAGAATGGAAGACCGGACAATAAAAGACAGAGTATTAATAATATTCGTTTCATAGCTTCATCAGAATTTAAATTGGAACAATAGGTTACCTATCCACTCATTGCCATTATAGGTGTATGTACTATCAGGAGTACGGTTTTCACCATTGCTACGAGCCAGTCCGACAGTCAATTGTATCTTGGCAGCATAATTGCGTGTCAGATACTTGGAGACACTGAAATCATAAAAGTTATGCCTGTTGAAATACAGATTATTATTCATATACGAATATTCATCAGGCTTAAGGTATGTATAGCGCAAATCAAAACTCCAAAGACTACGGAGCATATATCCTGCCTGGATATTAAATCCTTGTCCCAACATCATTCGGTTTTTGATGTAAGCTTCTACATTCTGTTCTCCGTTCACGTCAAAGGTGGTAGCGGTGGAACCGTCGTTTCGTACCCGTTTCGTTATAGAAGAAGGAACATATCCCCATGTCTTTGCATATTCGCCCAACATCGAAAATCCGCGATACTTAAAAGCAAAGTCCGCCACCAGTTTAGCATAATCGGGAAGATCTATTTCATCACGGTCATTCATATAAAGAATATCTCCGTTACTGCGCCCGCCACGACGGTCGGATGTACCGTCCGCATAGCTATATGCAACACCGACACTCAACTTCGGAGTCAGTTCGTAAGCCATATCCCCTTCTCTGCTTCCTCCCATCGAACGGAAAGCTCCAAAAGGAAGGTAATTCAACCGGCCGCCATACTTCAATCCACCATAACGCTTTCCTTCCGAGATCGGACCGGAACCATCGGTGATAGCAATGGAAGGACGTAAAAGTCCTTTGCTGCCTAGCCGGAAAGAACTTTCGGCAAAAACACCCAATTCACGAATCGTGCTAAATGCAGAAGTTATTTTACTACGTTCACCAAACTGTAACGTGTGAGAACTCATCTGCAATTCATAGTTATCCGTAGGAGTGGAACGCTGCCCAAACGAAATGACAAGTTTAGAGCCCCAAGGGCGATAGGCAGCATAGGCATCCATCAATAACGACCCGGAGTCATCATCCGTCTCACTACCTTTCACCAAGTCGAGTCCCAACCGGAAACGCAATTTATCGTGATAGACACTTCCATCAAAACGTACACGGGCACGACGCACACGAAAACGGTTGTACATCTGATCCACATCTTCAAAGCGACGGCTTTCTACCGATGTTTGTACCATCCCGCTGACCGTCAGTTTATTGCCGCCTTGTGTTGTGAATCTTAAGCCATCCCCCATTTTATAGCGATGGAGGACTACTTTATTGTCGATATCTGATAAACTTTCATCGCTGGCTTCCACTATTTCGGCGTCATCACTACCTTCGTCTGTCTGTGCCATTACCGGAAGGAGCAAGAATAGCCCTATCAGGAATAATAGATATTTTTTCATATCCATGTTGTTTTAGTATTACATTTCAAAATTTCCCTTACGCATCACGACACCTTCGTGCATCATTTCCGCACCACGGGCATAGACACCTTGCAGTTTCCAATTGTCATCAAACAGCGTTATATCCGCATCCCATCCTTCCCGAAGTTCTCCTTTTCCTTTCAGCTTCATTGTACGGGCAGGGTTGGAAGTTATCAGGCGGAAAGCATCCGAAGGAGCAATGCCTCCGTCCACAATCAGCCGGATCACTTGCTCTAGGTTTCGATGTAACGGCGCCACAGTATAACTATCCTCACCGGTTATCGGATCCTTACGACGTACGCCGGCATTACCATCCGATGAGAAAGTCATACGGTCAATAGATACTCCGGCATTCAATCCCTCCAGTACACTTTCATAAGGTTCACAATATTTTGTTCCTCCTGTGGAAATATCAATCATTCCCCCCATACGGGCAAATTCAATTCCTTGCAAGAATAAATCGTGTGTACGTCCCATGTGAGTAGGAGAAATATAGCTGATTAATGAAGGATACTCCCGTGCTATCTCTAACAATAGCTCAATTCCTCCGGGCAAAGCTCCCAAATGCACATGCATCACTCCGCCTTTGGCAGAAGTAAAACCTCCCAAGCGTACTTGCTGAATGATACGCATCAATTCGGTTTTAGTAGGATAGGAACTACGGTCGTCACTGATTGCTATCTTACAGCCAATCACTTTATCAATGAAAATCAAATCGTTGGCAATGCTATCTGTCAATGTGGGAGTGGGCAGGCCATAGTAACCGGTAAGCATATAAGCGGATATACCGTCCATGCACAGTGCTTTCGTTTTGGCATACAGTGCCGGTAATTGTTTCACGAAACCATCGGTTCCCAACAGTCCGACTACCGTAGTCGTTCCACAAGCCAGTAAACGGCTTAACGGTACTTCAGGGGCCAAAGAAAAGTAGCCGGTTTGTCCGCCTCCGCCAATGATATGTACGTGCTGGTCTATACAGCCGGGAGCAGCATTCATGCCTGCCCCATCGATCACTTCCACCTCTAATCCCCGAATATCGATATGGGGTGCGATACAAGCAATCTTTTCACCACAAATAAGCAGGTCGTTCATCCCCCTGTCTTCAGGAGCATAAAGATGTATATTTTGAATCAGTTTGAACATCATAATCAGTATTACTTGTTAGATAAAAAAGTGAATAACTATCATTACAATCAGTGTAATTGTCAGCGGAATGATATTGCGTTTGGCCAAATCGGTAGCCGACACGCCGGCAATCTCCGAGATAGCAATAATGACACCGGCAATAGGTGATGCCGCTCGTCCCATGCTCGATGCTAATTGCATAGGTAATATCATATCTACGGGAGTCATACCGACTTTGGTAGCAATTGACGGAACCAGCGGACCAAACGAGAAGAACGAAGCATTTCCACTTCCCATCAGGATAGCAGCCAGGAAAAGAATCAGGATAATGACAATCGAAACCAAAATGCCAGAGAATCCCAGACTGGTACATCCTTCAACCAACGCATCAATAAAGCCAAGGCTAATTAACCCCTTAGAGAAGATTTCTGCCGCAACAATCAGTGTCACCACATTGGTAAATACCTTACCCATCCCTTCCCAGAATGATTTCATAGTCATAAAAACAGCTTTAAAAGAACGAAGACGTATCAACTCAAACAACATGGAAACTGCCAGAGAGACAAACATAGCCGTAGTGGTATCCAATTCAATCGGAGGGTCGAACAGGTGTACATATTTCGAAAAGATGATTAACAGGAATAACGGCAACACTGGCAGAATCGCATAAATCAATGGAATATCCACCTTGAAATCTTTTGTATCCATCATTTCTGGTTGCGTACGTCCTGACTGGCGATCCTTGCGGTCAAAATAACGATTGGTGAGATAGTAAACAATCATTAGCAAAATAGTAAGCGGAATGGCCAGCGGAAGCTGGTGTTCAACAAAGTACAGCATATTATTTTGACCGACAAGTTCCGCCGCCCGGGCGGTATTGGCCGAACCGGGACCCATATCAAAAATAGTGCAGGCAGAAATAACCGATACTGCCGTCAGACGACTCACTCCCAAACCTACCAAAATAGGAAAGATAGAAGCAACCAGCAACAAACCAAGTCCTGTTGCGCTCGGTGTACAAATGAAAAGCATCTGTCCGATAGGGATTACAATGGAAGCAGCGATATAGGGAAACTTCTTGAAAATAGCCAGCGGTTGCATAGACACATATACCAATGCATCACTAGCCTTGATCTTTTTCATGTAAGCTACATAACCTCCAATAGTCATAATCATCAAACCAACACGAAGCATGTTCGATGAAAAAGTTTCTTTTATAATCCGAAAGAGGTCGAAAACCGGCGTCCCCGTTGTTTCGGTCAGACTTAGCGAATGCATACCAAGCAACATGCTAAGTGCTAACATCAAAATCCCGGCTACCATCAATACTCCTTGCGGGTTATTCTTTTTCATTAGCCAATAAGCTACCAATACAATTACCTGTAAGGCTATAAATGCACCTATATATATCATCATAGTATTCTTTATTTGAATTATTCTGCTTCTACACCTTTGTTTTTAGTAGTAGTCAAATTATTAAATATTGCGCTCGGAATCTTGAAGTTTGCACCAGGATTGCCACTTAAGTCGAGTTCTGTCAATTTAACCAGATTCGAAACATTGATTTCTGTCAATTTATTATTTTTCAGATTAAGAGTTTCCAGATTGGGGGTATATGAGAGATTAATGGTCGAAAGCGTACCATATCCACTTTTCGTACTACCATTACAATTCAAAATACGCAACTTAGGGTTACCACTCAAATCCAATGAACCGACTCCTGCCGTATTCACTTGTAGGACCTCTAAATTACTAAGTCCAGTAAGCGGAAGTGCCTCGGTAAACTTATTTGAGGTGGCAGTAAATTCAACCAGTCCTGTAAAGAACTGCAAGCCATCTACAGAAGCTATAGGGGTCTCTGCCGTTTCAAGACCGGCTGTAACCAACTCACTGGTAGCGGCTGATGTTTTCGCTACATTTACCGCCGTAACAGTAGCCGCCATCGTCTTATCCAACTGATATTCATTGCCCTCTTTCACAACCAGCCCTTGTGGCAATTTACCAGCATCTGTTGAAAGATAATAAAGATACTCTCCAAAAGCCTTATCCGGGATTGTGAACAATTCACCGTCTTCACCTCCTCCACCTTCGGAATCAGCCACCACTCCGACAGCAGTAGTCAACTGGGTCATTAAATCCTCCGGAATAGCAAAAGGAGCAGCCGGGTTATTGCTCAAATCAAGTTCTTTCAATGCTGCATAGTTTGAAGGAAGAATAAAGCCATTCTCCTGAAGATTTTGGTTCTTTAAATAAATATGTTCTATCACATTATTATTTGCAAAGCTAATTGTAGAAAGTTTGGTAGATGTATCACCGGCCGAATTTCCACCATAGCGAAAGCGAATAAGTTTTGTATTCTGCGACAAGTCCAGTGCTGTAACAGAGTTATTATTCATCTCAACCGTTTCCAGCTCGGTCAATGCAGTCAGATCCATACGCTCCACCGAATTGGAAGTAATCTTCAATGTCTTTAGAGCGGTAAAGAACTGCAAACCGTCCATATCTACAATCTTCACTGCAGCTGTAGCCAATCCCGCATTCTCCAGTTTAGCTATCTGCGCATCGTTTTTTACCAGATAGAGATTTTCTACGGTAGCAGCCTTTTGGGTGTTCAGGTAGAATTTGCCATTTTCCGCAACAGCCATTTCATAAGGAAGCTTGTTTTCGTCTGTACGGCTACAGTTATAAACAAGGTATTCTCCCAACGCACGATCTTTAATTTCATAAAGGTCTTGCTCACCACCTCCCTGTATATCTTCCACATCATTAGTGGTACAAGATGAGAGTCCTCCAAGCAATAATGCCATGCAAAACATTGCAGTAGTCATCGGTTTGTTCATTCGCATCATAATTTCAAAAGTATTGGTTTTGAGCGTAAAAGTAACATTAACGAGTAAACGAAAAGATTAATACAGACCTTAACAAAAGATTAATATTGCAAATAAAGCGCCTTTTTTTGTATTTTCTTCTCTCTACTGATGAATATAACTCTAAAAATGGGAAAATACTCCGCTTGTTGCCCAAATTATTATCTACCTTTGCAGCGATTATCATATCAAAAAAAAGAAGATGGAAACGTCCAGCAAAAAAAGAATTATTATTCTATCCGCTACCGGCATCTTGCTTACCGGCCTCATTTGTCTCTTTATATCCCGCAATATTATTTTATGCCATATCGTTGACAAACGGACTACACGTATCGAACAGGCATACGGACTGCAGATTCATTATCAGAAGTTACAAATGGAAGGCTGCAATAAGGTGGTTTTACAAGGACTTTCTATTATTCCCAACCAACGGGATACCCTGCTGACATTGCAATCTGTCAACGTAAAACTAAGTTTTTGGAAGTTACTAAAAGGAGAAGTCGAAGTACGCAATGTCCATATGGATGGGCTGGCAATAAACTTTATCAAATATGATTCCCTAGCCAACTATGACTTCCTGTTCCTTAAACGACAACAAGAGACAGAGTCAAAGCCTGCCATAGAGAGCAACTATGCCAACCGCATCGACCGGGTATTGAACCTCATTTACGGCTTTCTGCCCGAAAACGGCCAACTCAACCAAATAAAAATAGCCGAACGCAAAGATAGTAACTTCGTTGCAGTCAACATCCCCTCCTTTGTTATTAAGGATAATCATTTTCAATCAACCATTCAGATAAAAGAAGATACACTGCCTCAACAACAATGGCAAGCATCGGGTGAACTGAACAGAAGAGACTATACATTAAAAGCAGCTCTCTTTGCTCCGGAGAAAAAGAAAATCTCACTACCTTATATTACCCGCCGTTTTGGAGCAGAAGTCACTTTCGACACATTATCTTATAGCATGACTAAAGATAAACGTGCGACCGCCCAACTGCTCCTCAAAGGAAAAGCAAGAGTGAACGGACTGGACGTATTTCATAAAGCCTTCTCTCCTGAAATCATTCATCTCGATCGCGGACAACTCTGTTACGAGATGAACATAAACGGACACTCATTTGAATTGGACAGTACCACCATTGTTGACTTCAACAAACTCCAGTTTCATCCTTATTTACGGGCCGAGAAGGAGAAAGGAAACTGGCATTTCACTGCAGCAGTCAACAAATCCTGGTTTCCGGCAGACGATCTGTTCAGTTCTCTGCCGAAAGGATTATTCAGTAATCTGGAAGGCATCAAGACAAGTGGTGAGCTGGCTTATCATTTTCTGTTAGACATTGATTTTGCGCAACTGGATAGTCTCAAACTGGAATCTGAATTGAAAGAAAAAGATTTCCATATCATAAGCTATGGAGCTACTTCACTCTCCAAAATGTCCGGTGAGTTCATTTACACAGCTTATGAGAATGGAGTGCCGGTACGAACCTTCCCTATCGGCCCTTCATGCAATCACTTTACACCCTTAGACAGCATTTCCCCCATTCTAAGAATGTCTGTCATGCAAAGCGAAGATGGAGCATTCTTTTATCATCGCGGTTTCCTGCCCGATGCCTTACGGGAAGCACTGATTTACGACCTGCAAGTGAAACGCTTTGCACGCGGAGGAAGTACGATCACCATGCAACTGGTAAAGAATGTATTCCTGAACCGTAACAAGAACTTTGCGCGTAAACTGGAAGAAGCATTGATTGTGTGGCTGATAGAGAATGAAAGACTAACTTCCAAAGAACGTATGTACGAAGTATATCTGAATATTGTAGAATGGGGACCGCTCGTTTATGGTATTCAGGAAGCGTCTGCTTATTATTTCAAGAAACGCCCTTCGCAACTGACCACGGAAGAAAGTATTTTCCTAGCTTCCATTATCCCGAAACCCAAGCATTTCCGCAGTTCTTTTGCAGAAGACGGACAATTAAAGGAGAATATGGAAGGTTACTACAAGCTGATTGCAAAACGTCTTGCACAGAAAGGAGTAATAAGTGAAATCGAGGCGGATAGTATCCGCCCCGATATCCAAGTTACGGGCGACGCCCGGAATAGTCTAGCCGGTGAAAAACCGAAGTCTAGTTCTCCTACCGCTGAGGAGCAATGAGATTGATATAAATAATAAAGGAATAGGTTATCTTCTTGAACTGCTGTTTCTTTCAGAAGAACGGGAAGAGCTTTGAGTGCTATTACTTCTCGTACTTCCGGAAGAAGAGCGTCTTTCTGTTTGTCCGCTGGAAACATTGCTCCGGGTAGAGCTACCGCTGCTTCGAGTAGAACTCGAACTACCGCTACTACGGCTAGAGGTAGTACTACTGCTACGGCTGGTAGTATTTTCACTACTGCGACTGGAAGAACTACGACTGGAGCTAGAACTGCCACGACCGGAGCTACCACGACTGGAAGAACTATTGTTTCTATCAGAACTGTTATTTCTATTATAGGAACCACTACTATCGTTTCGCCTACTTGAACTTTCCCTTGAGCTGCTACTTGTCTTGCCACTTTCACGGTTGGAACCGCTACTTGTCGAACTTCCGCTTGTCGACCTGCGATTAGAGCTTGAAGAACCGGAACTTGTTTCCGGACGAAGACCGGAATTACGATCTCCTTCTACTCTGTTTGTATTCCCGTTTCTATCAGGAACAACCTCTTTATTCGGTCTCCCATTTCCGGACGATGTAGACGGTCTGACAGAAGTTGAAGGTCTATCTCCTGATTCCGGACGGGGACGAGTAGACGTACCAGGTCGCGTTGTCATTCCGGGACGAGACGTATCAGGACGAGTAGATGTGCTTGGACGAGACGTTCCGGGACGTGTTGTTGATGAACCCGGACGGGAAGAATTACCCGGACGTGTCGGTGCATTATGCGGACGAGTGGAAGTATTCGGACGGAACCGGACAGAACCAAAGTCCGAACGACGATAAGAGTGATATACTCTCTGATCTCTCACCCGGTGCGGTGCAGAGTAATGGTTGAAATTAGTATATCTTCCCCGATAGTAGCTTGTATGGTGAAAGTGTGGACGATAATGCGCTCCACAATAAGTACGGTAATGATAAGGTACACCAAAATAGAATAAGCTACGGTTCGGGTAATTGATGTACACCCTGAAACTCCATTTCCCTCCGGTTACATAAATCGGCCGATAGAAATACTCGGCACCGAGAAACCGGCGATACTGCGCATCACTCAATACCCAGCGAAGATCGTCGTTACGGATATCCAAAGCTTCATAATAATCATCCAATGCCCATTCGTAACCACGTGCTACGTAATCCATTATATTACGGACAGAATAAATAAAGTCGTAATTAATCTCATACGCATCATTATATTGCTGTGTACTCAAACTCAATTCATACGCCATCTTATCGGTAAGAAAACGTGTCTCCTTACGTACCTTGCTGGTGCTCATTCCAGCCATTACGGTCATATTGGCAGTCAGACCGACCGCAAAGAGTAAAAAAAGTATTCGTTTCATAATTCAATCTCCTATCATTTATTATTCCGATAATATTCCTCAATAAACATACGTAACATATCTCTATAACCGTACAGTTAATAGTATCAACGCCGACCATACCCTATCACAAAATCATTCATCTTGTCCTTGCTGGAAGTAAATGTCAGGGTATTAATCACTGTAAAGAAAGCTTCTTTATCTACAATGCGGGGATACATTATCTTCATAATTTCCATCCGGTCATCGTCAAATGTATAAAGTTTGGTCAGTTGGAGACATTGGGCAGATGTAAAATCAGAACCGGCCAATGCAGCATTAAGCAACTTTATACGATCATCTTTAAAAGGCTCCTTCTTCATCTCATTATAAAACGTTTGAAAGAGCTGATCGTTCATGACCCTGTTGTAACCATATCCTGGGCGGTGTTCTCCTTGTCCCGGACGATGTCCCCCCTGTCCGGGGCGGTCGGGTCTTTCCGGGTGCATGTTATCACGTCCGTCCACCCATATCTCTTTCACTCCCCTACCATCGAAATAAACATAGTCTTTATACAATTTTTCTCCTTTCCATACTCGCTCTCCCGGACGGGTAAAGCGGGTGGCATATACTTCAACAGTATAATGTCCGGGATTCAAATTGGCTATAAAGCAGGTAGTAGTAGGCAAACTGATTTGGTTTCCTCCCAAGTAAACAAGTATCGGAGTATTTCCACCGTCGATACGGATTCCGTTAACAGACTGCGCTTGTAAGGAAAGGGCAGCGAACAGGATGCAGAAACTTATTATAATCTTACGCATAACTTATCTCGTTTTTATTATTTATATCTTTAATCTGATACCACAAAAATAGGGTGAGGAAACTCCCCACCCCAATGATTCTCTCTATTCGTATGTAGGGAAATCCCTATTCTATTTAGGAATCCGCCAAAACAATGCCATCCTCGTGCAAGGTAATCAGACGTTTCTTATACAAGTCGCCCACTCCTTTCTTAAAGGTTTTCTTGCTGACACCAAACGTATCGTAGATATCTTCCGCAGGACTTTTATCATTCAAGTTGATTCGTCCCCCGTGCTCTTTGATATAGTCTAGCAGCGTTTTCGAAAAATCGTCAATCTTTTCAAAACCGGGTTTCTGAAGAATCAAATCTACTTTACCATCTTCACGCACCTGTTTCACAAAAGCTTTCATTTCCATCCCTGTCTCCAACGGACAGAATATTTCATTTTCATACAATAAACCGCTATACATATCATCTATAATTGCCTTAAAGCCTAAGTCCGTCTTCTGCCAGATAAGAATATTCACCTCTGCTCCCGGAGCATATTCCGGCTTTTCTTTCGACAGATAACGTTCCACTTTTGCTGAAGCCACAATACGGTAACTCTCTTCATCCACATGTGCATGAACCACGTATTTCCGTCCAACCTGCATTTTCATCTTCTGCTCACGGAACGGCACAAACAGGTCTTTCATCAATCCCCAGTTCAGGAAAGCTCCGTATTGATTTACCCAGGAGACTTCCAGACAAGCAAACTGTCCGACCTGCACTAACGGGGTTAGTGTCGTAGCAATCAGCCTCTCATCCATATCCAGGTAAAGAAACACATTCAAAAAATCTCCTATCTTACAATCCTCGGGCACATAGCGGGTAGGCAACAAAATCTCACCTTCTTCCCCACCATCGAGATATACGCCGAAATCGACTTCCTTCACGACTTCAAGCTGGTTGAACTTTCCTAATTCGATGCTCATATTCTTATCTATTATATTATAT
>SKES01001048.1_pt1 | contig 18638 bp, 8 predicted proteins | sample 4826851 | NCBI WGS metagenome assembly SKES01 (sample SAMN11008803, study PRJNA524170) | human gut metagenome | biome: Human fecal sample; material: Feces; isolation source: fecal sample from pouch patient p52 | host: Homo sapiens | place: Israel: Tel-Aviv | collected 2016-09-04 | reverse complement strand
AGCCGGAAAACGAGAAGGCTGCTGGACTGAACCCGGCTGCACTGTTTCTCCTGCTGGCTCTGCTGGGCGGCGGTGGCGTATTTGCCTACATGAAGCTCGTTAAGAATAAGCCTAAGACCAAGGGCAATGACAGTCTGGACGATTATGATTATGGCGAGGAAGATTCCGAGGAATGGGAAACCGAGGATGAGGAGTCGGACGAGCCGGATGCTGACGGGGGCAGCACAGAAGAAGATGACGAGGACAGCGTGAAATGACCCGTTTCACAGACAGTCCCTATGAACGCATGATGACACGCAGGCCGGAGGGCGGGAAGGAAACTTCCCGTCCTCCCTCTTTACCCCAAAGCCACCCCTGTTATGGCTGCGGGAATTATGGAAGCCCCTGCGTAGGCGTCTGCCACCGTGAGATGGAACGCTGGCTCAAAGAAAGGAAACGAAAAAAATGAGTGTTCTGATTATATTTATCAAGCTGATTGCTGTTTTTGACCTGCTGGTAATTGCTGTGTATTTTGGCGGCGACATTCTTTCTACCATGTTAAACAAACTCCGGAGAAAACCGAAGCAGGAAGATTCCTTTGATTTCTCTCTGGATGCCGCAACGGTTCCCTTGTCCATAGATTCCATCCGTCAGCTTCATTCAGGAGACGCGGCGGATTTTGTGGAAGAAAAGATCCTGCCAAATGCGGAGAAAACGGTGGCTGTTTTGACGGATCAGGAACAGACAGCAGCCCGTCTGCTCCTATCTGCCCTGATCGGTTTTCTTGCAGCAGAAGCTCCTATGGATGAACAGAGCTTTCCTATGATGATGGAACTTCTGAACTGTATGGAAGGGGAAAAAGAAGATGGTTGTCAGGACGCAGTAGAAAGCTTGCTTGAAGATACCGTCCGCAATCCCCACCGCCATGAAGAATATTACAGCAATTATCAACGCTACCAGCTGATGCAGGTGGATAAAACCCGTGTCATTTTGGCTTGCCGCATCATCATCAATGACCTGCTGGGAAAACTGTACCGCTATGACTACCGGTTCGGTTATAACCTGCTGCTGGATGAGGAAAACAGCATAGAGAAAAAACTGCACACGCCTGTGCGGGAAGAATGGGAGGATGAAGATGATGAGATATAAACTGGTAATCGCTGAAAAACCGTCGGTTGCCCAGAGTTTGGCTACGGTGATCGGTGCAACTGCCCGTAAGGACGGGTATCTGGAGGGCAACGGCTGGCGTGTCAGCTGGTGCGTGGGCCATCTGGCCGGTCTTGCGGATGCAGACAGCTATGACCCCAAGTACGCCAAGTGGCGATATGATGACCTGCCTATCCTGCCGGAGCATTGGCAGATGGTGGTGGGAAAGGATAAGAAAAAGCAGTTTGATATTCTCAAAAAGCTGATGAACGCCCCGGATGTAACGGAAGTGGTAAATGCCTGTGATGCCGGACGCGAGGGCGAGCTGATCTTCCGCAGCGTCTACGAGCTGGCAGGTTGCCAAAAGCCGATGAAAAGGCTCTGGATTTCTTCGATGGAGGACTCCGCCATAAGGGAGGGCTTTGCAAACCTGCGCCCCGGTGCGGACTATGACGGACTTCGGGATGCTGCCCTCTGCCGTGCCAAGGCCGACTGGCTGGTGGGGATCAATGCCACAAGGCTTTTTTCCGTGCTGTACCACCGCACCCTCAACATCGGGCGCGTGATGTCCCCGACATTGGCACTCATTGTCCAAAGGGAAGCTGAGATCGATACCTTCAAGCCGGTTCCGTTCTACACGGTTTCGCTGGAGCTGCCCGGTCTTACCGTATCCGGGGAGCGCATGGAGGATAAGACCGCTGCTGAGCAGCTGAAAGAAGCCTGTCAGGGTGCAGCTGTCACAATTAAAAAGGTGGAGCGCAAGGAAAAGTCCGAAAAGCCGCCTGCCCTCTATGACCTGACTACTCTGCAAAGAGATGCCAACCGCCTGCTTGGATTTACAGCCCAGCAGACCCTGGACTATCTGCAAAGCCTGTATGAAAAGAAGCTCTGCACCTATCCCCGTACTGACAGCCGCTATCTGACTGGTGATATGGCAGACAGCCTGCCGGTGCTGGTCAATCTGGTTGCCAATGCTATGCCGTTTCGCAAAGGGATCGCCATTACCTGTGATCCGCAGACGGTCATCAACGATAAGAAAGTAACCGACCACCACGCAGTAATCCCTACCAGAAATCTCAAGGATGCAGAACTTTCTGCCCTTCCTGCGGGAGAAAAAGCGGTGCTGGAGCTGGTGGCCCTGCGTCTGCTGTGCGCCGTAGCCCAGCCCCATATCTATTCGGAAACCGTTGTGATTGCAGCGTGTGCCGGTGGGGAGTTTACCGCCAAAGGAAAAACGGTGAAGCACCCCGGATGGAAGGCACTGGAGGACGCTTACCGTGCCAAAATGAAGGATGCAGAGCCGAAAAAAGAGGGCGCAGAGAAAGCCCTGCCGGAGCTGACCGAAGGACAGACCCTTTCGGTTGCTGTTGCAATCATCAAAGAAGGCAAAAGCAGTCCGCCTCAGCACTTTACGGAGGACACCCTATTGTCCGCGATGGAGACTGCCGGAAAAGAGGATATGCCGGAGGATGCCGAGCGAAAAGGTCTGGGGACACCGGCCACTCGTGCCGGTATTTTGGAAAAGCTGGTATCTGCCGGTTTTCTGGAACGAAAAAAGAACAGGAAAACGGTGCAGCTTCTCCCTTCCCACGATGCAGTCTCCCTGATCACAGTCTTGCCGGAACAGCTGCAATCGCCGCTTCTGACTGCCGAGTGGGAGTACCGCCTGGGCGAGATCGAGCGCGGGCAGCTTGCCCCGGAGGAGTTTCTGGACGGGATCAGCACCATGCTGAAAGATCTGGTGGGAACTTATCAGGTCATCAAGGGAACCGAGTACCTGTTCACTCCGCCCCGTGAGGTGGTGGGCAAATGCCCCCGCTGCGGCGGTGAAGTTGCAGAATTGCAAAAAGGCTTCTTCTGTCAGAACAAAGATTGCAAATTTGCAATCTGGAAAAACAACAAATGGTGGGCTGCCAAGAAAAAACAGCCGACCAAGGCTGTGGTGTCTGCACTGCTTAACGATGGCCGTGTCCGTGTGACGGGCCTATATTCGGAGAAAACCGGAAAGACCTACGATGCCGCTGTGGTTTTGGAGGATGATGGACAGTACGCCAACTTCAAGCTGGAATTTGACCAGCGGAAAGGAGGCAGCCGATGAAGCTCTCTTTAGTGGAACGGGAAACCATTCTCCTCTATAACCAGGCAGAACCAATGGCTGAGATCTATACCCATGATCCCCGTCTGATGGAGAAGCTGGATCTGCTGGCAAAAAAGCACCCCGACCAGATCACCCGAAAGGACGCCCATAACTTTACCGTCCCCAAGCGGTGTGTATCAGTCCGGGAGCCATATAGCGCAGAACGCCGCAAAGCTGCCAGTGAGCGTGCGAAAGCCGCCGGATACCAGCCCCCTGTGAGAAAGTCCGGCAGTTAAAGGCACATGGCAGAGAATGTATTTGAAGCAGTCAAGCAGTCGGTCAGCACCAGAGATGCGGCAGCGTTTTATGGGATCGAGGTCAAACGAAATGGCATGGCCTGCTGTCCCTTTCACGATGATAAGAACCCAAGCATGAAGGTAGACCAGCGGTTCCACTGCTTTGGCTGCGGTGAAGATGGGGATGTGATCGACTTTACCGCAAAGCTCTTTGACCTCTCCTCAAAAGAAGCGGCGGAGAAACTGGCACAGGACTTTGGCCTGATCTATGACAGTCAGGCCCCTCCCCGCAGGAGATATGTCCGGCAGAAAACCGAGGCACAAAAGTTTCGGGAGGACCGGCAGCGGTGTTATCGCGTACTGTCCGATTACTACTATCTGCTGAAAAAATGGGAGGCCGACAATTCTCCCCGGACACTGGAGGAAGAACCGCACCCCCGTTTTGTGGAAGCAATCCAGAAAAAAATCTATGTAGAGTACCTGCTGGACCTTTTTCTGTATGAAAGTGAAGAAGAACAAAGGGCATGGATTGCAGAACACACAGCAGAAATCACACACTTGGAAAGGAGATTGAAAATCATGGCTGAGAACAAACCCACCAACCGAGAGCGGCTAAGGGAAATCACAGATGGCATCGAGCAGGGCATCAAAGAACTGTTTGAGAGTGAAAAGTATATGCGCTATCTGTCCGTCATGTCCCGCTTCCACCGCTATTCGGTAAACAACACCATGCTCATCTATATGCAGAAGCCGGACGCCACTTTGGTAGCCGGATACAATAAGTGGAAAGACCAGTTTGAGCGTCATGTTAAAAAGGGAGAACATGGCATTACCATCATCGCCCCCACACCGTACAAGAAGAAAATCGAGGAGCAGAAACTGGACCCGGATACCAAGGCTCCGATTCTGGATAAAGACGGAAAGATCATCACAGAGGAAAAAGAAATCGAGATCCCCATGTTTCGCCCGGTCAAGGTCTTTGATGTGAGCCAGACTGATGGGAAACCTTTGCCGGAGCTTGCTTCCTCCCTTTCCGGCAATGTGCCAAATTATGAGGCATTCATGGAGGCTCTGCGCCGCAGCGCACCGGTGCCGATCACTTTTGAAGCAATGGCCGCCGATACGGACGGCTATTTTTCTGCCGATCATCAGAAAATCGCCATTCGTCAGGGCATGAGTGAGGTGCAGACGGTTTCGGCCACAGTACACGAGATTGCCCACAGCAAGCTCCACAATCAGAAAAAGATTCAGATTGCCAATGACGAGCAATATCAGGAGATCGAGCTGTTTGATAAACCCGGTCTGTTCTCCAATGGGCGGATTGCCCGTGATAATCTGCCGGAGGGCGTTTATTGCTATGACCTGCGCGGTTCTGACTACGACCCCGGAGAGCCGGTCTGTGTAGAAGAACAAGTGGTTGTAAACCATGCAGGTTCCGTTCTGCTGACAGAGCCGCTGGAGCTGGCGGAAGATGGACGCCTGATGCTGACCGAGGAAGAAGGGCTGAATTTTGTTGGCGGCTTTTCTACCCTCACCCAGTTTTTGCAAGAACAGAGGAAAGACCGCCACACGGAGGAAGTGGAGGCTGAAAGCATCTCCTACGCAGTCTGCAAATATTTTGGCATCGAGACCGGAGAAAACAGCTTCGGCTATATTGCAAGCTGGAGTCAGGGCAAGGAACTGAAAGAACTGAGAGCCAGTTTGGAGACCATCAACAAGACCTCCGGCACTTTGATCTCTGACATTGAGCGCCACTATAAGGAAATCTGCAAAGAGCGTGGAATTGACCCCAATGCAAAAAAAGAGCCGGAAATGGCGGTTCTTGATGCGGAGGCAAACCAGCAGGAGGCTTTGTTTCTAATTGACGATGCCACCTATCTTCATATCCAGTCCTGTGACAGCGGATGGGACTATACCCTTTATGATGCCGCGTCCATGAAAGAGCTGGATGGTGGTCAGCTGGATATGTCGGAGCTTTCCTGCATGAAGGCAGTTCTCCAGATTTGTGATGATAACGATCTGGACAGCACTTCGCTCAGACGCGCTCCCTTGTCTATGGTTGAGACCTTGCAGGAAGCGGCCTATCAGCAGATGCAGGCAGAGACCAGTCAGATGACTGCCTCTTCCCAGCTGCCGGAAGCGCAGGAGCAGGCACTGGATGAATACCCCATGCCTGATGAGCAGGTCTCCACACCGGATATGCAGGAATACGGCTACTTCTATGATGGGATGCTCCCTGTTACCAGAGAACGGGCGCTGGAACTGGATGCCGCTGGTTTGACTGTCTATGTGCTGCATGAGGACAATACGGAGAGCATGGTGTTTGACCCGCAGGAAATCATGGATCATGGCGGTCTTTTCGGTGTGGACCGTGAGGAATGGGAGAAAAGCCCTCAGTTCCACGAAAAGGTCATGGAGCGTCAGGAACATCAGCAGGAACGCGAACAGGCATTTCTCTCTCAGAACAGAGATTGCTTTGCCATCTATCAGGTAAGCCGTGACGATCCGCAGAATGTGCGCTTTATGAATCTGGACTGGCTAAAGTCCCATGATATTTCCATAGACCGCAGCAATTATGACCTAATCTACACCGCTCCGCTGAGTGAGTCTGGCACTGTACCGGAGCAGCTGGAAAAACTCTATCAGCAATTCAATCTGGAAAAACCCGTGGACTTTCACAGTCCCTCCATGAGCGTCAGCGACATCGTTGCAATCAGACAGGACGGTAAGGTATCCTGTCATTACTGTGACAGTGTTGGTTTTACCCAGATCCCTGGATTCTTGCCGCAAAATCCGCTGAAAAATGCGGAGATGGCCGTGGAGGACGATTACGGCATGATTGACGGTATCATCAACAATGGCACAAAAGAGCCCACGGTGGCAGAGCTGGAACAGCAGGCCCGAAGCGGTCAGCCCATTTCCCTGATGGACTTGGCTGACGCCGTTCATCGGGAGGAACGGGAAAAGAAAAAATCCGTTGTGGACCAGCTGAAAGGCCAGCCCAAAGCAGAACACAAAAAGACAGCACCCAAAAAGAGTGCGGAAAGGGAGATTTGATATGGGAAACTTTACTTTTGAGGAAATGAACCTGATGTGCATTTACAATACCGGTAGCCGCACCGGACTGATCGACAGCCTGCGTGAGATGCGCGGCGAGCTTTCGCCGGAGGAAACAGAGCTGAGAGAGTTGACCGACAGCGCCCTTACGAAGCTCTGTGCGATGACCGATGAGAAGTTTGCCGAACTGGAGCTGTACCCGGATTTTGACCAGTAAACAACATAACCGCAGGGATGGGGTGGCGATCTGCCACCCCACCTCTTTACCCCAAAACTGAAAGGAGGACAGAACACTATGCCAACCAAAGCTGAACTATATGCACAGATGGCGGAAAAGGTGGCAACGCAGCTCACGGGGAGCTGGCAGGAATGGGCAGGGTTTCTCACCACTGCTTCCCGCCTTTACAAGTACCCGTTCCATGAGCAGTTGATGATCTACGCCCAGCGTCCGGACGCTACCGCCTGTGCAGAGTACGATTTGTGGAATGAAAAGATGGGCCGGTATGTAAGGCGCGGCTCCAAGGGAATTGCTCTGGTGGACGATTCCGGGGACAGGCCCCGCCTGCGCTATGTTTTTGATATTTCCGACACCGGAACCCGTGAACATTCCCGCACTCCCTGGCTGTGGCAGCTGGAGGAGCGCCATCTGGATTCCGTGCAGGCCATGCTGGAGCGCACCTATGATGTTTCCGGTGAGGATCTTGCCGGACAGCTCACTGAGGTAGCCGGAAAACTGGCCGAGGAATACTGGACGGAGCATCAGCAGGACTTCTTCTATATCGTTGACGGTTCCTTTTTGGAGGAATATGATGAGTATAACATCGGAGTGCAGTTCAAGGCAGCCGCCACCGTCAGCATCACTTACGCTTTGATGTCCCGCTGTGGACTGGAGCCGGAACGCTACTTCGACCACGAAGATTTCATGGCGATCTTTGATTTCAACACCCCGTCCACCATCGGGGCGCTGGGAACAGCGGTCAGCCAGATCAACCAGCAGGTGCTACGGCAGATCGGCGTTACCGTCCGAAATGCAGAGCGCGAAGCCAACCAAGAAAGGAGCAAGCAAGATGAACAATCCCATGACCTACATCCAGAACGGAGACTATCAGATTCCCGACCTGAAGCTGAGCCAGCAGCCGGAGAAACCCCTGGGCAAGTACGGAAGGATGAGGAAAACCTACCTGAAGGAACACCGTCCCATCCTCTACAACCAGATGTTGCTGAGCGAGAAGCTGTACCCGCACCTTCTGGAGATCGACGAGACCGCCCAGAGCAGACTGGAGCAGATGATGCCCCAGCTGGCGAAGGAAGCGGGAGCCACCGAGGAACTGAAAGCCAGCGATCCCATGAAGTGGGTGGGGCTGATGAACACCTGCAAAGCCCAAGCCGAGGAGATCCTGATGGCGGAGCTTATCAACAGCTGACCCTAAACCTGTTCCTCTCCGAAGCGGAACAGATCCAATCCATAGATGAAGCAGAGAATGTAGCGCATACATCCTCTGCTTTTTCTTTTGCTCAAAATGATATTGACCATGTGCTGCGTTTGGGCGGCAATACAGACCGCCAGAGAGAGCGTGTGGTTGCAGCCTTTGAAAAGCAGAAAACCACCGCTGAGATTGCCGAGATACTGAAAACGCTGTACCACGGCGGCAATGGCCTTGGCAGTGTGAGCACATGGTATGCCGAGGATGGTATCCATCTTTCTCATGGGAAGTCTGTCCGTTATGACAGGTCTGCCCAGGTCATTTCCTGGGAGAGTGCCGCAGAGCGCATCGGGGAGCTTTTGGAAAGTGGCCAGTTTGCCTCCAATGTGGAGCTTGCAGAAGCGGCAGGCTATGAACGCTCCCTCCTTGCAGAAAAACTTTGGCATCTGTACCACGATTTCAGCGATAAAGCCAGAGATTCCGGGTATCTGTCCTGTCTGTCCGGTATTCAGAGAACCGGGTTCCCGGAAGAAACTGCATGGCTTGCCGAGCAGCTGAGTGACCCGGCTTTCCGCCAGACACTCAAGGAAGAATACGCCGCCTTCTGGACTGCCTATCAGCAGGACCGTGACCTGTTGCGCTTTCATTACCATAGGCCAAGGGAAATCTGGGAGAACCTGAAAGACCTTGACCTGCCCCGCAGGACCTTTTCTTCGGACCTTTCCCAAGTGCCAACCGTCCAGCATTTCATTACCGAGGATGAGATCGACGCCGCCATGACCGGCGGCAGCAGTTTTGCCGGAGGAAAAGGCCGTATCTATGCGTTCTTCATGGAAAACCATACGGATAAGGAAAAAGTGAGATTCCTTAAAGACGAGTATGGCATTGGCGGACGCTCTCATGCCCTGTCCGGCGCAACACACAGCGGCGAAGATCACGATGGGAAAGGACTGCACTATAAAAAGCAGGACTGCCCGGATGTTCACTTGAACTGGGAAAAGGTTGCCAAGCGCATTACCTCACTTGTCCAGAAAGGCCGCTATCTTACCGAACAGGAACAAGCGCAGTATGACAAGATCCAGGCTGAAAAGGATCTGGCAGAAGAAGATGCCATTCATGCCCAGCAGCCGGAGATAGAGGAAGAAACGCCAAAGCCTACCCTTCGGGAGCAGTTTGAGCAGTATAAGCCTGTGGTGACTGCCGCCATATCTGAGGATGTGGCATATCGAAATGCCTGCGGTCATTCTGACCGTGAAAATGCTGTCATCGAGGGCAATGCCGCTGTGCGCCGTGCGGTTCTTGGCTCTAAGGATATGGAGCTGATCCGCCTTTATTCGGATGTGCCGGAGTTCCGCCAGCGTTTGCACCGGGAAGTGATCGACGAGACCTATCCAAAGCTCCATGAGCTTCTGCGCCCTCTTTCTCAGGAAGATATTGATACTGCCCTTTGTGCATGGAACGGCAATATCGAGAGTAAACACGCTGTTGTCCGCTATATGAAAGACCATGCAAGAGAAAAAGATACCGCCGCATGGCTGGCTCAGGAATACGGCGGCAGTAACAGCAACAGCCTGTTCGTTGTCCGTGCCGGCAGCCCGGAGGAAACGCAGCTGCCCTGGCCGAAGGTACAGCGCCGGATTGCCCAGCTCATTCAGGAGGACCGGTTCTATACCGAAGAAGAACAGAACCGTTTTGACGACATCGACCCAATCGCCATCCGGGAAGCTCTGGAAGAAAGAGGGATCGTCAACGGCCAGGTGGCAGACCCGGAAAAACTGGACAATGATCCGTTTATCCAACAGGTGATGTCGGATGTAGAGCAGATCGCAGCTGCTGAGACAGAGCAGACTTCCGAAGTTTCCATTTCCGATGAGGAATATGATGCAGTTCGCCGCCCAACTCCGCAAAGAACATCCTATGACCCTGCTGCCCCGGTCTATGCCGTGGGCGATACCGTGTATATCGAGGATGACGCCTATCAGATCACCGAGCTGCGGGAGGACACCGTACAGCTTCTGCCCACCGGGATGGTATATCCCATCTACCGGGCAGAGCGCAAAGAACAGTTCGAGCAGCTGCTTCGGGCAGACCGCCGCAATGCTTACTATACCGAGTTTCTTCCTATTGCCCCGGACAAGGCAGATCAGGACTTACGGGATGTATTGGCTCATGGACTGATGGATGAAGCGGATAAAAAGCAGATTTCCACGCTGCTGCAATCCGGCAGGAGCAACAGCGAGATCGCCTACTGGCTGAGTAGAAACTATCCCCGTGAGATCGAGACCCTGAATCTGGAGACCGGCGATATTGCCGATTACCGTACCACGGCACAGGGCATAGAACTGGAAGTCATGGATGCAGAGGAAAAGCGTCTGGCTATGCTGTATTTCCGCTGGGATGAGGTTGCACCTTTGCTGCGCGGACTGTACGCCCGTCAGCAGGACGGTTTTGGACAGGAACAGCCCCAACCGGCTACCGAATCCCCGACCTTCCATTCCGAGACCATGGCCGTCTATCCGGGCGATAAGAACAATCTGCCTTATGATGTGGTGGTGGAACGACTGCATATCGAGGAGCCGGAGCCACCAGCCCCTGTGACAGAGCCGGAGAAAACCTTTGAGGAAGTGCTGGACGAACACCCGGTTTCCATTCAGGTCAATGGCCAGTGGCAGACCTTTCCCAATGCCAAAGCTGCCGAGGAAGCCTCCTATGAGGAATACAAGGCTAACCTGCGTCGCAATGCAAAAAACTTCCGCATTACTGATGAGCATTTGGGCGAAGGCGGTCCGAAAGCCAAGTTCCAGGCAAATGTCAATGCGATTCGTTTGCTGAAAGAGCTGGAAGCTGCCGGACAGCAGGCAAGCCCCGAACAGCAGGAGGTTCTTTCTCGATATGTGGGCTGGGGCGGTCTCTCTGATGCTTTTGACCCGGAGAAACCGGCATGGGTTTCCGAGTATGCCCAGCTGAAAGAGCTGCTGACCCCGGAGGAATATGCCGCCGCCAGAAGCTCTACCCTCAACGCGCACTACACCAGTCCCACGGTAATCCGGGCCATCTATGAAGCGGTGGACCGCATGGGTTTTGAGACCGGCAACATCCTGGAGCCGTCCTGCGGTGTGGGCAATTTCTTCGGTATGCTACCAGAAGAAATGCGAAACAGCCGTTTGTACGGTGTGGAGCTGGACCCGATTTCCGGGCGCATCGCAAAGCAGCTCTATCCCAAGGCGGACATCACAGTAGGCGGTTTTGAGACCACTGATTGCCGAGACTTCTTTGATCTTGCCATCGGCAATGTGCCTTTCGGTCAGTATCAGGTCAACGACAAAACTTACAACAAGTTAAACTTTAGTATTCACAACTACTTTTTCGCCAAAGCACTGGATCAGGTGCGTCCCGGCGGTGTGGTAGCTTTTGTGACCTCCCGCTATACCATGGACGCCAAGGATTCCACCGTGCGCCGCTATCTTGCCCAGCGTGCTGAGCTGCTGGGAGCGATCCGTCTGCCGAATGACGCGTTCAAAAAGAATGCCGGTGCCGAGGTGGTATCGGACATCATCTTCCTCCAAAAGCGGGACCGCCCGCTGGACATCGTGCCGGAATGGACTCAGACCGGACAGACGGAGGACGGATTTGCCATCAACCGGTATTTTATCGACCACCCGGAAATGGTGCTGGGCAGACAGGAGCCGGTAAGCACTGCTCATGGTATGGACTACACCGTGAACCCTATCGCGGGACTGAAGCTTTCCGACCAGCTGCATGATGCGGTGAAGTATATTCATGGCACTTATCAGGAGGCAGAGCTGCCGGAGCTGGGCGAAGGCGAAGCTATTGACACCTCCATTCCTGCCGACCCCAATGTGAAGAACTATTCCTATGCCATTGTAGACGGGCAGGTGTACTACCGGGAAAACAGCCGTATGGTGCGCCCTGACCTCAACGCCACCGCCGAAGCCCGTGTGAAAGGTCTTGTGGGACTGCGTGATTGTGTGCAGGAGCTGATCGACCTTCAGATGGATGCAGCGGTTCCAGACAGCACCATTACCCAAAAACAGGCGGAACTGAACCGGCTCTATGATAGCTTTTCTGCCAGATACGGTCTCATCAACGACCGTGCAAATCGGCTGGCCTATGCAGATGATTCTTCCTATTACCTGCGCTGTGCGCTGGAAGTTATCGACGAGGACGGAAAGCTGGAGCGCAAGGCGGATATGTTCACCAAACGGACCATCAAGCCCCATCAGGCAGTGGTTACTGTGGATACGGCAAGCGAAGCACTGGCGGTGTCCATCTCGGAAAAGGCCTGCGTAGATATGAGCTATATGAGTCGGCTTACCGGAAAAACAAAAGAAGAACTGGCCGGAGAGCTGCAAGGCGTGATCTTCCGTGTACCGGGACAGTTGGAGAAAGACGGCACACCCCATTTTGTGACTGCTGATGAATACCTTTCCGGCAATGTACGCCGCAAACTGCGTCAGGCGCAGCGGGCGGCGCAGCAGGACCCTTCTTTTGCAGTCAATGTGGAAGCTCTTACCGCCGCCCAGCCCAAAGACCTGGACGCGTCGGAGATCGAGGTGCGCCTTGGTGCCACCTGGATCGACAAGGAATATATCCAGCAGTTTATGTATGAGACCTTCAACACCCCGTTTTATCTCCAGCGCAGTATCGAGGTCAACTATTCGTCCTTTACCGCTGAATGGCAGATCAAGGGGAAATCTTCCGTATCCTACAACGATGTGGCAGCCTACACCACCTACGGAACCAGCCGTGCCAATGCCTACAAGATTTTGGAGGACAGCCTGAACCTGCGAGATGTCCGTATCTATGACACCATAGAGGACGCAGACGGAAAAGAGCGCCGCGTGCTGAACGCCAAGGAGACCACCCTGGCTGCACAAAAACAGCAGGCTATCCGGGAAGCCTTTAGGGACTGGATCTGGAGAGACCCGGAGCGCCGCCAGACTTTGGTGCGCCAGTACAACGAAGAAATGAACTCTACCCGTCCCCGCGAGTATGATGGCAGCCATATCACTTTTGGCGGCATGAACCCGGCCATTACCCTGCGGGAACACCAGAAAAGCGCCATCGCCCATGTGCTGTATGGAGGAAATACCCTGTTGGCACATGAAGTAGGCGCAGGCAAAACATTTGAGATGGTGGCTGCTTCGATGGAAGCCAAACGCCTGGGCTTGTGCCAGAAATCTCTTTTTGTGGTTCCAAACCACCTGACCGAGCAGTGGGCGTCGGAGTTTCTGCGCCTCTATCCTTCCGCCAACATCTTAGTCACAACCAAAAAGGACTTTGAGACCCATAACCGCAAGAAGTTCTGCGCCCGTATTGCGACCGGTGACTACGACGCCATCATCATGGGACACAGCCAGTTTGAGCGTATCCCCATCAGCCGGGAGCGTCAGGAAAGGCTTCTCTATGAGCAGATCGACGAGATCACCGAGGGCATCGCAGAGGTGCAGGCCAGCGGCGGCGAGCGTTTTACCATCAAGCAGCTGGAGCGTACCAGAAAGTCTCTGGAAGCCAGACTGGAAAAGCTGCAAGCCGAGGGGCGAAAAGACGATGTGGTAACCTTCGAGCAGCTGGGTGTGGACCGTTTGTTTGTGGACGAGGCCCACAACTATAAAAACCGTGCGAAACGTTGTGCATAAGCCCTTGTTGACAGCAAGGACGAAAAGCACCATGTGATTGCACTTAGCAATAAGAAAATATCACAGAGAACTTTAATCTCAAAATCAGGGGTGAAATTCCTCTGCCGTACAGAACCAATGTCGAGGAACAAAGTTCCAGAGAATAGGTCAAAATTCAAGACAGTACGAGAGCTAATACTCCACTGTGCGTTGCCACCTGTAAGTGTGCATTGTACAGAGCGTGGTGAAGGCGTAACCTGAAAACCTAAACCTCTGCAAAGAGGCATGGACAATAATGGTGCGGGCTTCCGAAACCCATGGCTATCCGTTAGGGAAAGCTATGCAGCATCGTAAGAGTTGACTCCATCCGAAAGGGTGAACCTTGGAAAAAGTGTGTGTGGCTGGTTTTTCCGTACACGCCCTGTGGGATGAAATCCCCATCAGGAACCGTGCAGCAACTGTGGTTCAAAGCACGGTTAGATTTTCCCGGTGTAAGGTAGCGGCCTAAGGGTTTCAGAATAAGGATAGAGATTAGGGAACGTTTGAGAGCCTATTGTTGGAGCGTTACAGCGCATTGAAAACAACAGGAAGTCAGCCGTATCATAGTAGTCTGGGCTGGGTAATGCCAGTCATACGGAATTGAAATATTCCATGGCGAAGGATACGAGTCAAATCGATTTGTAAATTTCACAAAACGAAAATCCTATAACTCCCTGAAAGATGGGTGACGAACTGCGAGGTGAAAACCTTGTGCATTTGAACGTCAGATTTTCAACGGAAACGGAACTTAAAAAGATTCAGGATTTTCTCTATGAGAAGTCCGGTCAAGGAGTATCGTTCACCGGTCTGGTGGAAGCGATGGCTAATGAAGTGACCATTGTAACTGCCGTCCACAATATCAAGTCCAACAAAGGCAGCAGAACTGCTGGCGTGGATAAGATAAAAATGGACAAATACCTTCAAATGCCCAAAGATGAGCTTATTTTATTGATTCAATCGAGTTTTCGCAACTACCGCCCCAAACCAGCCCGCCGTGAATATATCGAAAAGAGTAACGGCAAGAAAAGACCGCTGGGTATCCCCACTGTATTGGACAGGATCATACAGGAGTGCGTGCGTATCATTATCGAGCCGATCTGTGAAGCGAGATTTTATCCGCAAAGCTACGGCTTTCGCCCCTATCGGGCACAGAAACACGCAATCCGGGGTATCATCAATGTCATAAATGCTGGATGTAAATCGCCCGACCAACCCGTGTGGGCTATTGAGGGTGACATCAAGGGATGCTTCGACAATATCAATCACCGCCTGCTGCTCCAAAAACTCTGGAGAATCGGTATCCATGACAAGCGTGTGCTGAAAATTATCAGTCAGATGCTAAAAGCTGGATATATGGAAAATGACCTGTTTCATGCAACAGAGCTTGGTACACCGCAGGGAGGAATCCTCTCACCGCTTTTATCCAATGTTTATCTCAACGATTTCGATTGGTATGTTGGTCGTATGTATATGGAGCCGCACAGACAGTGCAAGCATAAAGGCAACGACACAAGGCGTTTGAAATGGGCTGGTGTAACGCCAAAGTACAATTATCGCTACGCCGATGATTGGGTGATTCTGACGTCAACGGAGAAGGAAGCACTCCGCTTGAAACGTGTCTTGACAAAATATTTTCGGAACAGAATGAAACTCGAATTGTCGCAGGAAAAGACCTATGTAACAGACCTGCGGACAAACGGTATACACTTTCTTGGCTTTGTGGTAAAGGCCGAACGAAAACGGAAAACTCCTGACCCGGCAACATGGACGAAACATCTGGTTGGAAAGCCGCTGCCGGATATGGAACGGTTAGGAAAGAAGATTAAGAAACTGCTCGAAGAAGTGCACCGCATAGAACTTTGTCAAAAAGTCAATGTGCAGGCTGCGCAAATTCAGTACGTCAACTCTGTCATTATGGGTATGGCACAGTACTTGCAGACATCCATCTGCTCTCATGCCTACCATGCGATAGACCGCAGAGTAAACAACGCTGCACTGACTGTATGGAAAAAGCTGTACCCCAAACGGTACAACTCCATGCAGGTGCCGCTGAAGGTGCTTTGCAATCTTCCTGACCGACACAAGGGCTACGACAGTAAGACATTTGCTGTATGGGTCGAAGGAAAATGGTTTGGTATAACTTATGCGTTCATCACGCATAGTCACTATGAACCCAAGCCATTTGACCAGAAAATGACGCCGTATACAGTGGAAGGGCGCAGACGGTATGTGAGCTATCGTGCTAAGCACAAGCCACTGCCATGTGACCGTCCATCCGTTAACTCCCCGAACGATATTGCAATGTCAGCATACGCAAAGGGAAGGATGAATTTTGAGTATTATATGAACCGGGAGTATGCTTACAGCAGGGACAAAGGAAAATGTAAATGCTGTGGAAATGCCTTCTCACCCATGCTTCAAAAGCATTGTCACCACGTTAAAAACAAGCTTCCACTTGATAGAATCAATAAAGTACCGAATCTGGTTTGGCTGTGTGAACCATGCCACCGCATGGTTCACAACAGTCCAATACCGCCTGAACTTGATGCAAAGACGGTAGGCAAAATCATGAAATACCGCGAAAAACTTAAACTGTGAAATTTACAACCACTCTGTGTCCGTGAGAACACAGCAGTGTTGAAATCTGAAGGAAGAAAGTAAATCGATTTGATGGTACGCCGGGTGCGCTGAAAGGTGCACGCCCGGCGTGAGGTGGGGGAAAACTTGGAGATTACTTCAAAAAGTTACCTATCACAACAAAGCAGACTACTCTGCGGACTGCTTCGCAGCCGCAGAGGTGCTGCACATTGTTTCTATACACAAAAATGCGGAATGTGGCTGGTCTTTCCACATCGGACGCGCAGAAATCCTCCGATATGTTTGCCAAGTGCCGCTATATGGATGAGATCACCGGAAACCGTGGCGTGATTTTTGCCACCGGCACACCGGTCAGCAACTCCATGACCGAGCTTTACACCATGCAGCGTTACCTTCAGTATGAACGCCTGCAAGAACTGAACATGACCCACTTCGACTGCTGGGCTTCCCGATTTGGGGAGACCGTCACAGCATTGGAGCTGGCACCGGAGGGAACTGGCTATCGGGCAAGAACGAGATTCAGTAAGTTCTTTAACCTGCCGGAGCTGATGAACCTGTTCAAAGAAGTGGCCGACATCAAGACTGCCGACCAGCTGAATCTGCCTACCCCGGAAGTGGAATACCACAACATCGTGGCGCAGCCTACCGAACATCAGCAGGAAATGGTCAAGGCCCTTTCAGAGCGCGCATCGCTGGTACACAGCGGAACCGTTGACCCGTCCCAGGACAATATGCTCAAGATTGTGCGCTGCTAAGCGCAAAAGTATATCTCCCCCGCAGGGGGACATTATTAAAAGTAAATAATGGGAACAACCAACCTACCTGGAGAGGAAACTCAAAGGGGACAATCGCATGTTGGTAAAGCGGATAAGGAGTTAATCGCAATACTTCGATGCTCCGCAAGTTCCGTATCCTATGGTTAAAGCTATACTGCCTGAACCTTAGTTCCGACTTGGTGCAAAGCATCGCCCATCGGAAAGCGATTGATACCGATGTCATTGTATGCTCGTTGTTGTTGATTTTGGACGAGTAACTTTTTGCAATGAAAGAGCGCACAGTGAGTGCGAATAAAGGGACGAACAAGGAACCTAAGGGATACTCGATACGTATACTTTTGACGAATAGCAGGATTGCCTAAAGGGGGAGACCCCCATGGTAACGGAGTCACCATAGTAGTCCGAGCAAGGGAAAGCCTTGTACATGGCAAAGGGTGACAGGTAATTTCGATTAGTTAGAAAGGAGTAGGTGCGTGAGATGCGTACAGCCAAAACTGTTTTAACGGTCATTCAAGAACGTGGAAAACAAAAGAAACCTATTGAAAGAGTTTACAAGCTCTTATTTAACCGTGAATTATATCTGAATGCCTATGCTAAGTTATACCCGAATAACGGAGCAATGACAAAGGGTGTTACAGATGAAACGGTAGATGGAATGTCCATTCAGAAAATAGACAGAATGATTGAAATACTCCGTGAGGAGAAATATCAATGGAAACCAGCAAGACGGGAATATATCAAAAAGAAAAATGGTAAGAAGCGTCCGCTGGGGATTCCTGTATGGGGAGATAAAGTATTGCAGGAAGTAATGCGTCAGATTTTAGAAGCGTATTATGAGCCACAGTTTAGTGAACATTCCCATGGTTTTCGTCCAAACAGAGGATGTCATACAGCACTACAAGAAATACAGGTATGGAAAGGAACTCGCTGGTTTATTGAGGGAGACATTTCTCAATACTTTGATACAATCGACCATAAAATTTTACTGGAAATACTTGCAAGAAATATTCATGATGGAAGATTTATCCGTCTGGTATCGAATATGTTAGAAGCTGGATACTTGGAAGAATGGAAATTCAATCAGACAATCAGCGGTGTGCCTCAGGGCGGAGTTATCAGTCCGATACTGGCTAATATTTATCTCAACGAATTTGATAATTGGATTGAAGAAGTCTTAATCCCAAAATACACAAAAGGAAAAAGGCAGAAATCTAATCCAGAATATAACAAGTTGACCGCTGAAATCCAAAAACTCAGAAAGGAGGGAGATGCAAAGACAGCCCATCAGCTTGTGGTTGAACGCAGAAAAATACCTTCTGTTAATACGCAAGATGAGAATTATCGCAGATTGCGCTATGTGAGATATGCGGATGATTTTCTACTTGGATTCACTGGCTCTAAAGCAGATGCAGAAGAAATAAAAGCAGAAATAGGAAGATTTCTAAAAGAGAAATTAAATCTGATAATGTCAGAAGAAAAGACTCTAATAACAAATGCAGGCAGTCAGGCGGCAAAGTTTCTTGGATATGAAATCAAAGCACAAAGGGTCAATGACTATATTGACCCAAAGGGGCGTAGAGGAGCAAATGGAGCAATCGCACTATTAG
>SKES01001047.1_pt1 | contig 18676 bp, 17 predicted proteins | sample 4826851 | NCBI WGS metagenome assembly SKES01 (sample SAMN11008803, study PRJNA524170) | human gut metagenome | biome: Human fecal sample; material: Feces; isolation source: fecal sample from pouch patient p52 | host: Homo sapiens | place: Israel: Tel-Aviv | collected 2016-09-04 | reverse complement strand
AATACTCAGAGTTAAGTGACGATAGCCTAGGAGATACACCTGTTCCCATGCCGAACACAGAAGTTAAGCCCTAGTACGCCTGATGTAGTTGGGGGTTGCCCCCTGTTAGATACGGTAGTCGCTTAGCAAATAGGGAGTTTAGCTCAGATGGGAGAGCATCTGCCTTACAAGCAGAGGGTCAGCGGTTCGATCCCGTTAACTCCCATTTAGCGGGTGTAGTTTAGTGGTAAAACTACAGCCTTCCAAGCTGTTGTCGCGAGTTCGATTCTCGTCACCCGCTTTATTTGGAAACAAATATCCAAGCATTTAGCTTGGGCGCGTAGCTCAGATGGTTAGAGCGCACGCCTGATAAGCGTGAGGTCGGTGGTTCGATTCCACTCGTGCCCATTATATGGTCCGTTGGTCAAGGGGTTAAGACACCGCCTTTTCACGGCGGTAACACGGGTTCGAATCCCGTACGGACTATATTTTATGGAGGATTACCCAAGTCCGGTTGAAGGGAACGGTCTTGAAAACCGTCAGGCGTGTAAAAGCGTGCGTGGGTTCGAATCCCACATCCTCCTTATAATTAACGCGGGATGGAGCAGCTAGGTAGCTCGTCGGGCTCATAACCCGAAGGTCGTAGGTTCAAATCCTGCTCCCGCAATATGGCTCGGTAGCTCAGTTGGTAGAGCAATGGATTGAAGCTCCATGTGTCGGCGGTTCGATTCCGTCTCGCGCCATTTATTTATATTTTGGAAGGGTAGCGAAGAGGCTAAACGCGGCGGACTGTAAATCCGCTCCTTCGGGTTCGGGGGTTCGAATCCCTCCCCTTCCATAGTTACGGGCATAGTTTAAAGGTAGAACTAAGGTCTCCAAAACCTTCAGTGTGGGTTCAATTCCTACTGCCCGTGTTAATAAGGTGGCGAATGTGGTGAAGTGGTTAACACATCAGATTGTGGCTCTGACATTCGGGGGTTCGATTCCCCTCATTCGCCTATTTTTGGGGTATAGCCAAGCGGTAAGGCAAGGGACTTTGACTCCCTCATGCGTTGGTTCGAATCCAGCTACCCCAGTAAAACTTTGCCGGCGTGGCGGAATTGGCAGACGCGCTGGACTCAAAATCCAGTGTCCGCAAGGACGTGCCGGTTCGACCCCGGCCGCCGGTATAAGTTGCACTCCATAAGGAGTGTTTTTTTGTATATAGGAGTTATTTTTTATGTCTGATAAATTTAAGCTTCTTTTAAAACAAATTCATTTTCCACAGCATGAGGAAGCTTATAATGAAATTAAAAGTGGTTCTATTGAATCAGTAAAGCTATTTAAATCAAAACGTCAGTGGTTTTTTGTTTTTTCTTTCAGAAATCTACTGTCATATGAGACTTTCACTCTTTTTGATAATCTGCTTCATTCTTCTTTTGATTCTTTAGGGGCTAAAGTTTCATATATGATTAATGTAGAAGATATTTCTTGTGATCAATCTTTACTTGAAGCTTATTTTTCATATGCTTTAGATATTTTAAAATCATCACACTTTTCAATCTATTCCCTATTCTCCAATTTGGGGATTGAGATTTCTAATAATAGTATTTCTGTTAAGGCTCCTGCGCATATCCTTAGAGAGAATTTACATGAGAGATTTATAGCCCTGATTGCTGATGTTCTTTCGAATGTTGGTTTATCTAATGTTTCTATTTCGGTTCTTGAGGATAAAGAAGCTTCATCCTCTCTTGAAGAGGCTTACGAGACAAATAAGATCTCCTTACAAGAAGAGGCAGAATCTCAAGCTAGACAAGCACTTCAATCAATTGTTCAAAGTTCGCCGGTACCACCACCTCAGAAGCATCAGGCCCAAAATTTTGCTGAGAAACAAAGTCAACGAGTTGCAAGCTTTGATAAGGCTGAGATTACTCCAATGATTGAAGTCAATTCTGAAGAAAATAGGATTGTTTTTGAAGGATATATTTTTGATGTAGAGCAACGTGAAACGAAAACAGGTAGGATTATAATAAATTTTAAGGTAACTGATTATACCTCTAGTTTTGCTATGCAACGTTGGGTGAAGGATAGCGAAGAACTTGTTAAGTTCGGTATGATTAAAAAAGGAAACTGGGTAAGAGTTCGAGGTCGTATTGAGAATAATCCTTTTACACATAGTTTGACTATGAACGTACAAGATATTAAGGAAATTTCTCATACTCCTCGTAAGGATTTGATGCCCGAGGGACAGAAGCGAGTTGAATTTCATGCTCATACTAACATGTCAACTATGGATGCTATACCAACAGTTGAAGAGCTCATCGATACAGCGGCTTTTTGGGGACATCCAGCAGTTGCGATAACAGATCATGCAAATGTTCAAAGTTTTCCTCATGGCTACCATAAAGCTAAGAAAGCTGGAATTAAGGCGATTTTTGGTCTTGAAGCCAATCTTGTTGAGGACAAAGTTCCTATTGTTTATAATTCCGAAAATTTGGAATTAAAAGAAGCAACTTATGTTGTATTCGACGTAGAAACAACAGGTTTGTCTGCTGTTCATAATGATTTGATCCAGATTGCGGCATCAAAAATGCATAAAGGTAATATTGTTGAGCAATTTGATGAATTCATTGATCCTGGATATCCGCTTTCTGCGTTTACGACTGAATTGACTGGTATTACTGATAATCATGTTAAAGGTGCCAAACCTTTAGTGCAAGTTTTACAGGAGTTTCAAGAATTCTGTAAAGGAGCTGTGCTAGTCGCCCACAATGCGACCTTTGACGTTGGGTTTATGAATGCCAATTATGAAAGACATCAGTTACCGACAATCTCACAACCGGTTATTGATACTTTAGAATTTGCACGGAATCTTTATCCTGAGTATAAACGTCATGGTTTGGGTCCTTTGACAAAGCGTTTTGGCGTTGCCTTGGACCACCACCACATGGCCAACTATGATGCGGAAGCAACAGGTCGTTTGTTGTTTATTTTCATTAAAGATGTATTCGAAAAGCATGGATTGACTAATCTGGAACAGTTGAACACAGAATTGGTCTCTGATGATTCGTATAAGAAGTCTCGTGTCAAACATGCGACACTATATGTTCAGAATCAAACGGGTTTGAAGAATCTCTTTAAATTGGTAAGCCTATCAAATGTATCATATTTTGAGGGAGTAGCCCGTATTCCTCGTAAGGTTTTAGATGAGTATCGTGAGGGAATCATAGTCGGTTCCGCATGTGCAGATGGTGAAGTTTTTGATACTCTCTTGTCTCATGGTATTGATAAGGCAGTTGAAGTTGCTAAATACTATGATTTTATTGAAGTTATGCCACCAGCGATTTATGCGCCATTGATTGCAAAGGATTTAATCAAGGATGAGGGAGCTATAGAACAACTTATTAAAGATTTGATTGAAGTTGCTAATCGTCTTGACAAGCCTGTGCTTGCTACGGGAAATGTACATTATATCAATCCTGAAGATGCCATTTATCGTGAAATCATTGTTCGTGCTTTGGGACAAGGAGCTATGATCAATAGACCAATTGGTAAGGGGGAAAACGCTCAACCTGCTCCTCTACCGGAAGCTCATTTTAGAACAACCAATGAGATGCTAGACGAATTTGCCTTTTTGGGGAAAGACTTAGCCTATGAAATTGTTGTAGCTAATACACAAGCTATGGCAAATCAAATCGAAGAGGTTGAAGTCGTCAAAAAAGACTTGTATACACCTTATATTGATCGTGCAGAAGAACAGGTTGCAGAGATGACTTATGCTAAAGCATTTGAGCTTTATGGTAATCCTTTGCCTGATATTATTGACTTGCGGATTGAGAAAGAGTTGTCCTCAATTCTTGGTAATGGATTTGCCGTAATATATCTAGCATCGCAGATGCTGGTGAACCGTTCAAATGAACGTGGCTACCTGGTTGGCTCTCGGGGGTCTGTTGGCTCTAGTTTTGTTGCAACAATGATTGGAATTACTGAGGTAAATCCTATGCCACCTCATTATTTATGTCCTAAATGCCAACACTCAGAGTTTATCACGGATGGTTCTTATGGCTCTGGCTTTGATTTGCCTGATAAGGAGTGCTCAGAATGTGGAACTGAGTATAAAAAAGATGGTCAGGATATTCCTTTCGAGACCTTCCTCGGTTTTGATGGGGATAAGGTTCCTGATATTGATTTGAACTTCTCAGGAGATGATCAGCCGTCGGCTCACTTGGATGTACGTGATATTTTTGGAGAGCAATATGCCTTCCGTGCTGGAACGGTAGGTACTGTTGCAGATCGGACAGCTTATGGTTTTGTCAAGGGTTACGAACGTGATTACAATAAGTTCTATCGTGATGCTGAGGTTGATCGTTTGGCTATGGGTGTTGCTGGGGTTAAGCGAAATACAGGTCAGCACCCAGGTGGTATCGTTGTTATTCCAAATTATATGGATGTCTATGATTTTACACCTGTTCAATATCCGGCTGATGATGTAACTGCTGCTTGGCAGACAACTCACTTTAACTTCCACGATATCGATGAGAACGTGTTGAAGCTAGATATTCTGGGACATGATGATCCGACTATGATTCGTAAGTTACAGGACCTATCAGGAATTGATCCAAAGGATATTCGAGCAGATGATCCGGATGTGATGAAACTTTTTTCAGGGACTGAGGTTTTAGGGGTAACGCCTGAACAAATTGGGACCTCAACGGGCGTGTTGGGAATCCCTGAGTTTGGGACTAACTTTGTTCGTGGTATGGTCGAAGAGACGCATCCGACGACCTTTGCGGAACTCTTACAGTTATCTGGTTTATCCCATGGTACAGATGTTTGGTTGGGTAATGCACAAGATTTGATTAAGGAAGGTATTGCCACCCTGAAAACAGTTATCGGTTGTCGTGACGATATCATGGTATACCTAATGCATGCAGGGTTAGATCCTAAGATGGCCTTTACCATTATGGAACGTGTGCGTAAGGGAATGTGGTTGAAAATTTCTGAAGAAGAGCGAAATGGTTATATTCAAGCCATGCGTGAAAATAATGTTCCGGACTGGTATATTGAATCTTGTGGTAAAATCAAGTACATGTTCCCTAAAGCCCATGCGGCTGCCTACGTTATGATGGCCCTTCGCGTAGCTTATTTCAAGGTGCACCATCCTATTTATTACTATTGTGCTTACTTCTCGATTCGAGCCAAAGCATTTGAGCTTAAGACGATGTCTGCAGGGCTCGATGCTGTTAAAGCTCGAATGGAAGATATTAAGGAGAAGCGCCAACGAAATGAAGCTACTAATCTTGAAAATGACTTGTTTACAACGCTTGAAATTGTCAATGAAATGTTAGAACGTGGCTTTACTTTTGGCCAGTTAGATCTTTATAAGAGTCAGGCGACTGAATTTTTGATTGAAGGAGATACCTTGATTCCTCCGTTTATCGCACTTGAAGGTTTGGGTGAAAACGTTGCGAAGCAATTGGTTGCTGCGCGTGAAGAAGGGGAATTCCTCTCCAAAACAGAATTGCGTAAACGAGGAGGCCTATCATCAACCTTGGTTGAAAGATTAGATGAAATGGGCATTCTAGGAAATATGCCAGAAGATAATCAGTTAAGTCTTTTTGATGATTTCTTTTAATAGCTAAAGTGAATTGTCATCAACGTTGAGAGAATGGAGTCAGTCTCCGTTCTCTTTTTGTTTGGATATCTGTATGTGATGATAAAAAGCCAAAGCTGATAGAAAACTTTTTTCTTCGTCTTATGGTATACTGATAGAAAATTACAGTTTCAAGGAGTTAATCATGGTTTTACCAAATTTTAAAGAAAATCTTGAGAAATATGCTAAATTATTGGTTACTAATGGGATTAATGTGCAGCCTGGTCACACAGTGGCCTTGAGCATTGATGTAGAACAAGCAGAGCTGGCTCACCTCTTAGTAAAAGAAGCTTATGTTTTAGGAGCAGCTGAGGTAATTGTTCAATGGTCGGATGATACTATTAATCGTGAGCGTTTCTTGCATGCAGAGACGAATCGAATCGAAGAGGTTCCAGCTTATAAAAAAGCGGAGATGGAATATTTGTTAGAAAAGAAAGCAAGTCGTTTAGGAGTCCGTTCTTCTGATCCAGGTGCCCTTAATGGTGTAGCTCCTGAACGTCTATCTGCTCATGCTAAGGCTATTGGAGCGGCCTTTAAACCTATGCAGGTAGCAACTCAGTCTAATAAGGTTAGTTGGACAGTAGCTGCAGCAGCAGGTAAAGAATGGGCTAAGAAGGTCTTTCCTAATGCTTCGAGTGATGAGGAAGCCGTAGATTTACTTTGGAACCAAATTTTCAAGATCTGTCGTGTTTACGAAAAGGATCCCGTACGTGCCTGGAAGGAACATGCTGATCGTTTAGATGCTAAAGCACGTATACTCAATGAAGCACAATTCTCAGCCCTTCATTACACAGCACCAGGAACAGATTTGACCCTTGGTTTGCCGAAAAACCACGTTTGGGAGTCTGCAGGTGCAATCAATGACCAGGGGGAGAGCTTCCTTCCTAATATGCCAACAGAAGAGGTCTTTACGGCACCAGATTTCCGTCGTGCATATGGTTATGTCTCAAGTACAAAACCACTAAGCTATAATGGTAATATTATTGAGGGAATCAAAGTAACATTCAAAGATGGTGAAATTGTAGATATTACAGCAGATCAAGGTGAGAAAGTGATGAAGAATCTCGTCTTCAACAATAATGGGGCGCGTGCTCTAGGTGAATGTGCCTTGGTACCAGATTCAAGCCCTATTTCACAATCTGGGATTACCTTCTTCAATACCCTCTTTGATGAGAATGCATCCAACCACCTAGCTATTGGAGCAGCCTATGCGACCAGTGTTGAGGGAGGAGCAGATATGACAGAAGAGGAACTTAAAGCAGCTGGTCTTAATCGTTCTGATGTACATGTAGATTTTATGATTGGCTCAAATCAAATGAATATTGATGGCATCCACCATGATGGTAGCCGTGTACCAATCTTCCGAAATGGTGATTGGGTGATTTAAGTATTGTGGAGGATTTCTCATGATTGGAAGTATGATAGTTGGTTTTCTAATTGGCCTTATTGCCTCTGCTATTTCGAATAGAGGAGAACATATGGGTTGCATTGGTAAGACCTTTGTAGGATGGCTTGGTGCATTTGTTGGTCAGCTTCTTTTTGGAAATTGGGGACCAATGCTAGCAGATACAGCTATAGTTCCTTCGGTATTAGGTCCTGTTATCTTATTAGCCCTTTTTTGGAATCGTAATAGTTAGAAATGAAAGAGTTCTGAGATATTGGTTAGATATCTCAGAATTCTCTTTTTCTTATTTTTTCATTTTTATATACCACTTTTAGAAAAACTGTGGTAGATTATTAAAAATAGCATCTATTTGGAAAGGGCTAGAATGAGTGATCTAGATAAAAACATGGCTGTAAAAAGTATGGTTGTTATGCGTAAGGATTTTCGGACCATCGATGCCAAAGGTTTCTGAGACCTTTAAAGAATTTAATTTGACACCAACTCAATTTGGAGTCATGGATATGCTTAATGCCAAGGGGCGTATGAAGATTAGCGAATTAATTGATTGCATGCTTGCCACTTCGGGTAATATGACTGTCGTCATTAAAAACATGGAGAAAAAGGGTTGGTTGATACGAAAAGCCTGTCAAACAGATAAGCGTGCTTTTGAGATTGATTTGACGGATGAGGGACGCCGTATTATCCAAGCAGCAATCCCCCACATCAGCGAGCAATTGATGAGACTTTTTCCGTTTTGTCTCCTGACGAACAGTCCCAATTGGTAGAGCTTCTGAAAAAATTTAAGAATGTCTGAGCAGAGATTTCTTTATATTTATACTAAAATCAATTATATTACTACGTAGTAGTAAAAATGATTATTAGAAATACAAAGGAAATTTATCATGAAAAACATTCTATTTATCGTTGGTTCTCTTCGTAAGGGATCATTTAACCACCAATTAGCAGAAGAAGCTGAGAAAATGCTAGCTGGTAAAGCTAATGTTTCTTATCTTGAATATAGTCAAGTACCTGTTTTTAATCAGGATTTAGAAAGTCCAATTCTTCCTGTTTTGACAGAAGTTCGAGAGCAGATCTTGGCTGCTGATGCTATCTGGATTTTCTCACCGGTTTATAATTTTTCAATTCCTGGGCCAGTGAAAAATTTGCTTGACTGGTTGAGTCGTGCCCTTGATCTATCAGATCCTTCAGGACCATCAGCTCTTCAAGATAAGATTGTAACTGTATCATCAGTTGCTAATGGTGGTCACAATCAACTTTTTGATGCCTACAAAGAATTGTTACCATTTATCCGTACCCAAGTAGTTGGTGATTTTACAGCGACACGTGTAAATGATACAGCCTGGGTAGATGGAAAATTCGTAGTAACAGAAGAAGTTCTTGAAAGCCTTCAGAATCAAGCTGAGGCTTTGATTGAAGCGATTAAATCAGAATAATTAATACCCCGAGCCTTCTGTACTGACCCCAAAAAGTTAGACAATTAATTTACACAAAGGATTTAGTTCTGTATTGCACAGGACTAAGTCCTTTTAATTTTACCTTGATTAGTTTGTTATTGTAATAATCAATATAGTCTACAATAGCTTGTTCCAATTGCTCAAGTGAGTGAAACGTCTTCTCGTAACCATAAAACATCTCAGACTTAAGAATGCCAAAGAAGGACTCCATCATACCATTGTCTGGACTATCTCCCTTACGTGACATGGACGGTTGGATCCCTTTATCCTCTAAAAATTGATGATAATACTGATGTTGGTATTGCCATCCCTGGTCACTATGGAGAATTGTATTTTCATAATGCTCCTCTGTGAAGGACTGGTCTAACATAGATTTCACTTGTTCTAAGTTTGGTGAAGTTGAGAGATTATAAGCGATAATTTCGCTGTTGAAACCATCTAAAACAGGCGATAAATACAATTTATGTGTGCTATTTGGAATGGCAAACTCTGTCACATCTGTGTAGCACTTTTCCATTGGGTTGGCTGCTTCAAACTGCCGTTGGATAAGGGTTATCTGCTTTCTTGCCAACTTCTCCTTGGTATGAAGAATATTTGTGTTTACGACGAATTTGGGAACTTAAACCAAGGAGCTTCATCAGACGTTGGACCTTCTTCTGGTTCACTACAAAACCACGATTCCTCAATTCCAGAGTTATTCGGCGATAGCCATAATTTCCTTTATGCTCATAATAAATTTCTTGAATTTCGCCTTTAGTCTCTTTATCTTTGTCGTGCCCATCTAGTTGTTTCAACTGATAATAGTAAGTCGAGTGAGATAAATTGTATTTATCTTTGCCAAATCATAAGAAAAGTGCAAAGCTTGTTTTTCTGAACTTGATTTTGACCCTGATTAGTTATCGTAAAATTTATCAAGCGACTTATTTATTGAATGTTTGGAGAAAATCATAACTTATCAAGATATATTTGCGACGATTTGCTTGAATTTCTCGAAAAAAATTATTGCCCATATCGCGAAAGTGGGTTAGATGACCATTCTGATTTGGAGCATTATATTGCTTGCGTCGAAGAAGTTGGCAATCCGACCATTGTTGCTTTTTTAAAGGCAAATCTATCAAGTCTTTTTGACTAAAACTGAACAAATAAAAACCGCCCTTACAGAGATTAGATAAGAGTGGTTCTTTTTGTGTCTTGAAAAGAGTTTTGTTTAAAGTTTATTATTAAGGGTTGCTTATTAAATAAGTGGCAAAAGCAAAAAAAATAAGAATAGGTAATAAAATAATTAAGCGGTTCAACATAGTAGATTTCCTCCTTAGATTATAACCCCATTTTAGCAGAGGGATTGATGAAATCGGTTTATTTGCAAATCTGCAAATGAAAATACTTTAATTATTCTTTTTTAGGTTATTTATTCCTCGATATGAATACTCAAAGTATCAGTGTCAATGCTTGCTTGTGCGCCGATACTGATTGTAAAGAGTGGCTGAGTGTGGGCAAAATCAAGGTCATACATGACAGGAATGCTTTTAAGAAGTGGGTGCTTGTCTAGGATATAGGTTAATATTTCGGGTGTCATTTGGCATTCCTTTGGGAAGCGTCCGATAAGCACCGCTTTTGGATTGGGGTAAGCTTGTAAAATGGCTGCTAAATTGCGGTCAAAATCATGATAGTCATCTTCTTCTGCCTCTTCTAAGAAAAGGATATAATCGTTGACTTGAGGGGCGTAAGGTGTTCCGCGAAGGAGTCCAAAAGTAGATAAATTTCCACCAATAATGGTGCCAGAAGCTTTCCCTGCGTTGTAAATTTTCTATTCTGTTGGCATAAAATGGCGTGGTTGTGTTGGGTCATACCAAGGGTCGCTTGACCACTCTTGACTTGGAACAAGGTCATAAGCTGATTTTGTCATGGCATTTAACCAAGCCTTGATCTGGTAATCTTGACCTTCTTTCATTTTAAAACTAGAATATGACGGTCCCATGTAAGTGAGGTTTCCAGTTTTAGCAAAAATAGCATTCAAAAAGGCTGTCGAATCCGAATACCCACAAATGATTTTAGGGTGTTTGGCAATTAAGTCGTAGTCAATATAGGGCAACAGTTCGTTAGAATTAAAACCACCAATCGTAGCCAGAATAGCATCAACAGAGTCATCAGCAAAAGCAGCGTGCAAATCAGCAACACGGCTCTTGATTGAAGAAGAAGAGAGCATATCAGATTCTAAATAATGTTCTGAAAATGACACACGAAATCCTAGATTTTCTAACGTTTCTTTGGCAGAAAGGTTGGCTTCAAATCCACCCAAGCGAGCAATTGAATCTGACGGACTGAGTACGCGAATGTGACTCTGTTAGGACTTAGTTTTTTCATAAAACACCTCCAAAGATTTTTAGTATTGTAGCATAAATCCCGTATTTTACAAGGAAATAGAATCGGTAAGATAAGTTCAGAATTTAAGAAAACTACTTGACGCCATTTAGATTTTAAGGTAGAATATTATTAGTTATGGCGGTATAGCCAAGTGGTAAGGCACGGCTCTGCAAAAGCTTGATCGTCGGTTCAAATCCGTCTACCGCCTTTGTATAATGTGTTTACACACAAAAAGCCCGATTCTGTCGGGCTTTTATTTTCGTAATAAGGGAACAATAATTTATCATGGCAGATATTTTATGATAGGAAGTATGCAAAAATCTTTGCCAAAATACTTTAAAGAAAAGCTTTTTTAAGGTCGCATTTGACTTGTCAAAATGGGGCTTTTATGGTAAAATATGATAGTTGTATTATGCAACAAATACTCATTCTGGATGTATTGTGAACCTGTTGCTCTTTATGGGTGGGTTTGCAAGATGAAGTCTGGGAGAGGAGAAAACAATTTTTTAAGGAGAAATACTCATGGCAGTAATTTCAATGAAACAACTTCTTGAGGCTGGTGTTCACTTTGGTCACCAAACTCGTCGCTGGAATCCTAAGATGGCTAAGTACATCTTCACAGAACGTAACGGAATCCACGTTATCGACTTGCAACAAACTGTAAAAATGGTTGACACAGCTTACGAATTCGTTCGTGAAGCAGCAGCTAACGATGCAGTAATCTTGTTCGTTGGTACTAAAAAACAAGCAGCTGAAGCAGTTGCTGAAGAAGCAACTCGTGCTGGTCAATACTACATCAACCACCGTTGGTTGGGTGGTACTCTTACAAACTGGAATACTATCAAAAAACGTATCGCTCGTTTGAAAGAAATCAAACAAATGGAAGCTGACGGAACTTTCGAAGTTCTTCCTAAGAAAGAAGTTGCACTTCTTAACAAACAACGTGCACGTCTTGAAAAATTCTTGGGTGGTATCGAAGATATGCCTCGTATTCCAGATGTAATCTACATCGTTGACCCACACAAAGAACAAATCGCTGTTAAAGAAGCTAAGAAACTTGGTATCCCAGTTGTAGCAATGGTTGATACAAACGCTGATCCAGATGAGATCGATGTAATCATCCCAGCTAACGATGATGCTATCCGTGCCGTTAAATTGATAACTTCAAAAATGGCTGACGCTATCATCGAAGGTAAACAAGGTGAAGACGCTTCTGTAGATTTCCAAGAAGCAGCTGCAGCTGATTCAATCGAAGAAATCGTTGAAGTTGTCGAAGGTGACAACAACTAATCTTTAAGATTGGTTAGGGCGTGTTGCCCACTAAAGATACGACAAACACCTAACACCTAAGGGGCGGGGCTCAGCCCAGCCCCTTAGTTTTATAAAATAAATTTGGAGAAAAACAAAATGGCAGAAATTACAGCTAAACTTGTTAAAGAATTGCGTGAAAAATCTGGTGCTGGTGTCATGGACGCAAAAAAAGCATTGGTTGAAGTTGATGGCGATATCGAAAAAGCGATTGAATTACTTCGAGAAAAAGGTATGGCTAAAGCAGCTAAGAAAGCTGACCGTATTGCAGCTGAAGGTTTGACAGGTATTTACGTTAGCGGTAACGTTGCAGCAGTTGTTGAAGTTAACGCTGAAACTGACTTCGTTGCGAAAAACGCTCAATTCGTTGAGTTGGTAAACGAAACAGCTAAAGTGATTGCTGAAGGTAAACCAGCTAACAATGAAGAAGCACTTGCATTGACTATGCCTTCAGGTGAAACTCTTGAAGCTGCATACGTAACTGCTACAGCTACTATCGGTGAAAAAATCTCATTACGTCGTTTTGCAGTTGTTGAGAAAACCGATGCACAACACTTCGGAGCTTACCAACACAACGGTGGACGTATCGGTGTTGTTTCAGTTATCGAAGGTGGAGATGAAGCTATTGCAAAACAAATCTCAATGCACATCGCAGCGATGAAACCAACTGTTCTTTCATACTCTGAATTGGACGAACAATTTGTTAAAGATGAATTGGCACAACTTAACCATGCTATCGATCAAGATAACGAAAGCCGTGCAATGGTTAATAAACCAGCTCTTCCACACCTTAAATATGGATCTAAAGCTCAATTGACTGATGAAGTTATCGCTCAAGCTGAAGAAGATATCAAAGCTGAGTTGGCTGCTGAAGGTAAACCAGAAAAAATCTGGGATAAAATCATCCCAGGTAAAATGGACCGCTTCATTCTTGACAACACTAAAGTTGACCAAGCGTACACTCTTCTTGCCCAAGTTTACATCATGGACGACAGCAAAACAGTTGAAGCTTACCTTGAATCAGTAAATGCTTCAGTAGTAGAATTCGTTCGCTTTGAAGTTGGTGAAGGTATTGAAAAAGCATCTAACGACTTTGAATCAGAAGTTGCAGCCACAATGGCAGCAGCTCTTAACAACTAATTCTAGTTGCTAGATAAAAAGAAAAGAAGTTACGTGAATCAATCGTAACTTCTTTTTTGTTGTAATTAGAAAACATCTGAGCATTTCTCCAGATGTCTAAACATTTCTATTAATGAGCAAGAGTGTCTACTCCAAATAGAAGAGAGAGAGTTCCCATAATGATACCTGCGAGGATAACTCCGAGCATAACAGCTAGAACACTGCGCTTAAAGTCCCAGTCTAGGATAGATGCTGCAAGCGTACCAGTCCAAGCTCCTGTTCCTGGAAGTGGAATTCCTACAAAGAGCAGAAGGGCCCAGAAGATACCCTTATCTCCAGCAGCTTTTTCAAGCTTTTGACCCCCACTATGGCCTTTTTTTAGACACCAGGTAAAGAAACCACCGATAAGAGGTTTGTCAGCACCCCACTTGAGAACACGGCGGGCGAAGAAGAAAATAATTGGAACTGGAAGCATGTTCCCAATCACACAAAGGACAAGGGCCTGCCACCAAGGAATACCTGAGGCGATAGCAACAGGAACTGCTCCGCGGAGTTCAACAAGGGGAATTATAGAGATTAAGAATGCAATGATGTATTTCATGAGTAACCTTTCATAAGGAAATGGAATAAGAGATAAAATTCAAGGAATGTGAGTTTTATCGTGGTGTTCAGGATATTTCAGTAAAAAAATTGAGAAACCTACTATTTTTAGTCTTATCTATTGTATCTTATATGTTCTCTAATGACAACTTTAAAAAGCTTTTCGAGAGTATAGTTTCCCATGTGCTAATATTTTTGGTATAATAATAGTCAGTTATAGTCAAATTAGACTGGAGGAATTAAGATGGCAAGAAATACATCAGATAGTATAGAAGAATATATTAAAGAATTGCTGAGCCAGTCTGGAACTGCTGAGATTCAACGCTCGAACTTAGCAGATGCTTTTCAAGTAGTACCAAGTCAGATTAACTATGTTATCAAGACTCGTTTTACAGAGAGTCGTGGGTATATTGTTGAGAGCAAACGTGGTGGTGGCGGCTATATTCGCATTGTCAAAGTTAGATTCTCCGACAAACACCATATGATTAATGATTTGCTGCAAAATTTGGCAGATCAGCTCAGCGAACAAGTCTTTACAGACGTCATTCAGTTGCTTTTTGATGAAAAGATTATCACTGAGCGTGAGGGAAATTTGATTTTAGCGACTGCTAGTGATGATGTTTTAGGCGAAGATGCGGCTATCATTCGTTCGCGTATTCTACGCTCGCTATTACTTAGATTGGATAGAGAAGGGAATTAGATGACGATATATTCAAGAAAAATGCAGGCCATTTTCCATCGTGCTCAGCTTGAAGCGGAGCGTTTTGAAAGTCCTTTCTTGGAGACTTGGCATGTGCTTCTGGCTATGGTTGAGGTAACGGGATCTGTAGCCTACTTAACATTTACTGATTTTGAGGACCGTATTCATTCGGAAGAGATTGAGACAGCTGCTGTATTGGCTATGGAGAAGAGGCCAAAAGACTTATCGGAATCAGATATTATCGATTTACGTGCACAGTCACCTGCGCTAGAGGCTATGTTGCAAGAGGCGCAAGAAATCGCTAGTGTTACTGGTGCTGTAGAGGTGGGGTCTGAACATGTATTGATGGCCTTCCTTCTTCATAAGGATTTAATGGTTTGTCGCCTCCTTGAAGTGGCTGGTTTTCAATATAAAGATGATAGCGATAAACCTCGCATCATAGATTTACGACGTTCTTTGGAGCGTAATGCTGGTCTTAGCAAGCAAGATTTGAAGGCAATTCACGATCTTCGTAAACCTAAGAAATCAAAAGCATCTGCGAATTTTGCCAATATGATGCAACCTCCTCAATCATCTACTGGTGAACTGGCAGATTATACCAAAGACTTAACTGCATTAGCGGAGTCAGGAAATCTTGATCCCGTTATTGGACGCGATGAAGAAATTTCACGCATGATTCAGGTTTTGAGTCGTAAAACGAAGAATAATCCTGTCTTGGTAGGTGAAGCTGGTGTCGGTAAGACAGCACTTGCTCTTGGTTTAGCGCAACGTATTGCTTCAGGCGAAGTACCATTTGAATTGGCTGATATGCGTATCTTAGAGCTTGACATGATGAGCGTTGTTGCAGGGACACGTTTCCGTGGTGATTTCGAAGAGCGTATGAATCAGATCATTGATGAGATTGAAGCTGATGGGAAAATCATTCTCTTTATTGACGAACTACATACGATTATTGGATCTGGTTCAGGTATTGATAGTACCTTGGATGCGGCTAATATTTTGAAACCGGCCCTTGCGCGCGGGACACTTCACATGGTTGGAGCAACCACGCAAGCTGAATACCAAAAGCATATTGAGAAAGATGCAGCTTTATCCCGTCGTTTTGCTAAAATTACAATTGAAGAACCAAGTGTATCTGAAGCAATCGATATTTTAAACGGTTTACGTTCGTCTTATGAAGACTATCATCGTGTGACTATTACGGACGCGGCAGTTGAGACGGCAGTCAAGGCAGCGCATCGCTATTTGACGAGTAAGAATTTGCCTGATTCGGCAATTGACCTTTTAGATGAAGCGAGTGCAACTGTTCAAGTTCGTATCAAAAAAGAGGACAAACGTGAGATAACGCCTTTGGATGAAGCACTTATATCTGGGGATATTGGGGCTGCTGTTAAACAGTATAAGGCTAACCAAAAGGCAAAATTTCCTAAACCTGCTTTGGTAGATGCGGATCAGATTATGCAAACTCTTAGTCGTTTATCAGGTATCCCTGTTGAGAAGATGACGCAGACTGACAGCAAGCGTTACCTGAATCTTGAATCAGAACTCCACAAACGTGTTATTGGTCAAGATGAGGCGGTTTCGGCTATCAGCCGTGCTATTCGTCGTAATCAGTCAGGTATTCGTACTGGAAAACGTCCTATTGGCTCCTTCATGTTCCTTGGACCTACTGGTGTTGGTAAGACAGAATTGGCTAAGGCTTTGGCGGAAGTTCTCTTTGATGATGAATCAGCTTTGCTTCGCTTTGATATGTCGGAGTATATGGAAAAATTTGCGGCTAGTCGCCTTAATGGTGCTCCTCCAGGGTATGTCGGATATGATGAGGGTGGAGAGTTGACAGAGAAAGTTCGAAATAAGCCCTACTCAGTTCTTCTCTTTGACGAGATTGAGAAAGCTCATCCAGATATCTTCAACATTCTCTTACAGGTTTTGGATGACGGTGTTTTAACAGATAGCCGTGGTCGTAAGGTTGATTTTTCAAACACTATCATCATTATGACCTCAAATTTGGGAGCTACAGCTCTTCGTGATGATAAAACTGTTGGTTTTGGTGCTCAAACTATTTCTCATAATCACCAAGCCATGCAAGCACGCATTATGGAAGAGCTTAAGAAGTCCTATCGTCCAGAATTTATTAACCGTATTGATGAGAAGGTTGTCTTCCACAGCTTAGAGGAAGAACAACTACATGACATTGTCAAGATTATGGTTAAACCATTAATTTCAGCTCTAGCCGATAAAGGTATAAGCTTAAAATTCCAACCAGCTGCTCTTAAGCATTTGGCTAAGGATGGCTATGATATTGAGATGGGAGCTCGTCCATTACGTCGTACGATTCAAACTCAAGTGGAGGACAAGTTGTCTGAGTTATTACTAGGTGGCCAAGTTGTTAGCGGACAGACCCTTAAGATTGGTTGCTCGAAAGATAAATTAACCTTTACAGTAGTGTAAATATTAAACATCAAAGACAGATTATACCCATAATCTGTCTTTTTGTGTCGATAAGAGTCAAGATAGAGTCAACCTTTCCGTAAAGCAGGCGTAAAAGAAAAAGCCGAGCCACGCTCGACTGTAAGTATTAGAGTTTCTCGTTGACAAAGGTGACAAAGTGATTCCACCAAACCTTGAGGAAGAAGCTCTTCTTAACTTCTTTACCAGCAACCAGTTCCATGCTTGGCATGCCTTGGTTAGGTAGGTAGCCATCTCCTACAAGAGTCCTATCTTCAAAGGTGGCTGTTCCCACCTTGTCTCCTGACTTGACAGGGGATTGAATCTGGTTGGTAGTGACTTTAATGTGTTTGTTATTGTTAGCATCTATTTTTTGGATAATATTAAAGTCAGACTTAGCGACAGCAGACACTTGCTTGGATTTACCATCGAGGACATCTACTTGGCTTTTGCTGATGGCTTGTCCTTTCTTAGCAATAGTCTTACTTTCCCAATGGTAGACCACATAATTAAGGAGTTCATTGGTTGCGGTAAACCAGGCATAGTCATCCGTATCGGTGTGCTCAGCATTTATGATGACTGTGATAATACTCATCCCACTTTCATTTGAATGGGCTACAAAGGAGGCTCCGGCCAAATCAGTGGTACCCGTTTGGAGCCCATCAACTCCCTTGCGGTAACTAGGCTGTCCCTTAAGCATATAGTTAAAGGTTTTGAGTTTATTGACACCATCAAAATTAGCTTCTGTCTTTTTAGTGATGTCGAGGATTTCGGGATATTCTTTAATCACATGTTGTGCAATGACAGCAACACCCTTGGCACTCATGGTGTTTTCTTCGTCTGATTTAGAACCTGGATAAATATTATTACCTAAATAGGAATTATTAAGACCAGAGGCATTGACAATCTTGGCATCAGTGATACCCCAGTCTTTGAGTTGGCTTTCATCATATCGGCAAACTTACTCTCAGTGCCTCCGATTTCCTCGGCTAGGGCAATGGCTGCGCTGTTGTCACTGGCAAATAAGAGTTGCGTCGAGGAGCTGTTTGACAGTGTACTTACGGGCATCTAGTGGAATATTGGACACTCCGGCACTGACAGTCAATTCAAAGGGATAGTCAGAAATGTCGACTTTAGTGTTCCATTTGAGGTCTCCTTGGTCTACCGCTTTATAAACCATATAGGCTGTTAGAAGTTTGGTAATAGAGCCAATCCCAGTAGGGGTAGTCGCATCTTTTTTGTATAAAATCTTACCGGTAGTTGCTTCGACAGCAATAGCATGCTTGGCTGAGGCATCAAATCCTTTTTTCTTATCTGCTGCAAAAGTAGGAGCTACGCTTCCCAGACAGAGTAAGAAGGTCATAATAAGCGTAATCAGTTTTTTTCATGGTTTGTTCTTTCATGTGTTTTGGATATTTATTATACCACATTTTGAGAGGAACTTAAGGTGTTGAGAAGGAGCTTTTACGATTATACCACGATTTTCAAAGCAAATAAAAACTATCTTTTGATATTGATATACTCCCCTTATAGTGGACAGTGAAAAAATAAAAATTTTCACTAGAAACTATAAGGGGAGTCTTATTATGTCCAAAAGAAGTCCAAAATCTGTATCTGAGAAACTAGAAATTGTTCTGCTTCACTTGGAAGAAGGTAAATCACTTAGT
>SKES01001038.1_pt1 | contig 18788 bp, 18 predicted proteins | sample 4826851 | NCBI WGS metagenome assembly SKES01 (sample SAMN11008803, study PRJNA524170) | human gut metagenome | biome: Human fecal sample; material: Feces; isolation source: fecal sample from pouch patient p52 | host: Homo sapiens | place: Israel: Tel-Aviv | collected 2016-09-04 | reverse complement strand
ACTATATTTTATACTCAAAGTCAAGAAAAGGAGTGTTAATTATGAGTCAACAAAACAAGAAAATGCAGCTATTAGGTAACGCACCTATCCCTCAAGCCCTATTAGCAATGGGTATCCCGACAATGATTGGAATGTTGGTAAACGCATTATACAATCTGGTGGATGCCTATTTTGTTGGAGGATTGGGAGAGAGCCAGATGGGAGCAATTTCAGTTGTGTACCCATTAGGACAGGTTGTGGTTGGTTTAGGGTTGCTATTTGGAAATGGGGCAGCATCCTACATTTCCAGATTGTTAGGACGCAATGATAAGGAAAAGGCAAACCAAGTTGTCAGCACAGCCTTATACAGCAGCGTTTTTGTCGGGGCAGTTATGATTATCCTGTCTGTCATTTTTCTAAAGCCGATACTAAGTATTTTGGGAGCGACAGAGAGTATTTTGCCCTATGCGGTCACATATGGAAGTATTTATATTATTTCCTGCATCTTCAATGTCTTTAATGTCACAATGAATAATATCGTGACAAGCGAGGGAGCAGCAAAGACGACCATGTGCGCTCTGCTGATTGGAGCCGTACTGAATATTGCATTAGACCCTATATTTATTTATGTACTGGATTTGGGAGTGGCAGGAGCCGCCATTGCTACTGCAATTTCACAGGTAGTATCTACTCTGGTGTATCTATTTTATATTTTTGGAAAGAAGAGTGTATTTGATTTTAAAATAAAGAATTACTGCCTTTCAAAAGAGGTTGCATCGGAAATTTTTAAGATTGGTATTCCAACGCTTGTGTTCCAGATATTAACAAGCCTTTCCATTTCTCTCATCAACAATGCGGCGGCTGATTATGGAGATGCTGCAATCGCAGGAATGGGAGTTGTGACACGCCTTGTTTCAATGGGAAGTCTAACAATATTTGGTTTTATTAAAGGCTTTCAGCCAATCGCAGGGTACAGCTATGGAGCGAAAAAATTCAACCGCCTGCATGAAGCAATTAAAACCTCTATTATCTGGTCAACCATATTTTGTGTTGTTTATGGATTGATACTGGCTTTATTTTCAACGTCCATCGTGTCACAATTCGCAAGTGGCAATCTGGAGATGATTAAAGTAGGGGCAAGCTCATTAAGGGTAAATGGAATTTCTCTCATGCTGTTTGGCTTCTATACCGTATATTCCTCATTATTCCTTGCTTTAGGAAAAGGGAAAGAAGGCTTTATTCTCGGAGCTTGCAGGCAGGGAATTTGCTTTGTGCCAGTTATTCTCGTTCTGCCTATGATATGGGGATTGAATGGTATTCTGTATGCTCAGCCAGTTGCAGATGTGCTTTCTGCTATTATTACGGTATTTATGGCTATCCATCTTCACAGAGAATTAAATGAAGCAGAAAAGCAAGTGGCTATTGCAGGAACTAATGAAGTACATTAAGGGAGATGTTTTATGCAAAATGAAAAATGGGTGCTTTGCCCCGTTTGCGGAAACAAAACACGGATAAAAATAAGAGAAAATACGGTACTTCTTAATTTTCCGCTTTTTTGTCCTAAGTGTAGGCAGGAACAGCTTATAAATGTTCAACAATTAAAAGTAACTATCATCAAAGAGCCAGACGCACAGACGCAGAGCCGATGAATTTGCGAGGTAACTTGCAGTTCATTGGCTCTTTCTTTATACAGAATAGGTTGGATAAACCCACCGAATAAAAAAACGGTGCTTTTGGTGGGCGGATTTATCATGCCCTAATAAAAACTTATCTTCCCTCTAAACCCGTTTTGAGTTTGGAGGGATTTTTATGTGTTGGGCAAATCCAACCACGCTGCTTATCAGAAGCAGCAGCTATTTACATAGTGTCACGCACAAGTGAGGATAACTTGTTAAAAAAAGCCTTGCTTGCTCGTGGCACTTTTCTACTTTCCAAGTAGAAATCACATATCTATATTATAGAGATAATTATGCGTATTGCCGTAGAGGTCTTAGTACCTTTGCGGCTTTTTGTTTATCGCTTTTTATCAGAACGCAGGAGAAGCCTGCTTTTGGCGCTGGCTGTCGTAGCCCACCTCAATCTGAAATTTTTCAAAAAAATTCAGATTGGAGGTACACATTATGGCTTACAACAAAGCCAGAGAAGAAAAGAAATGGCGGCTCTGGAAAGAAGCCGAGGAAAAGCAGTTACGGAGCTTGGGGGTTAATGAGGACGATATAGAAAAGCTCCGTGTTCACGATTGGGCGATTTTTAATTCAGACAGACGGTATTATCAGCGAGTGCAGGAAACAGGTACATATCTTGACGAGCTTGCCGAAGATACTACGCAACCCGAAGTGAAAACGGTTGAGGATTTTCTGGACAGCATTGAAAATCAATGTCTATATCAAATCTTGATTAAGGTAGACAGGCTTACATTGCAGATTGCTTTGATGAAGATACAAGGATATTCAACCCGTGAAATTGCGGTGTGTCTGAATATTACTGAAAAAGCTGTTTACAGACGAATGGACAGGCTCAAAGAAAAATTAAAAAAGTTTTTTGAGTAGAGGGGAAAATCGAATATTCCCACGGGCTACAGGGTGAGAGGACAAAAACCTCTTACCCTGTTTTCCTTTGTGTGGCGAAAACGGGGGGCGTTCCTTGACAAGTGAATACCCATTCGCCAAATACTTTCTCTTTGTGATTGTGATGAGCATAAGCGTGTGCAGCGGTACGCCAAGACCTGCCGACAGGCAGCGAGCGATTGAAAGGTGGTGAGCCAATCTTACCGACTCAAAAAATCGGGCAGCTCCCGATTTCGTCATAACCCACAAAGAGGATAATGATACTCCCGTCCAGTCACAGTCCGAGCGTGATAAAACCGTCGCAGGCAATGAGGACGGCTCTGTCAGACCGACAGTTGGGGTGGAACTCCCGTGGTGTCAGTTCGCTGCTGACCGTTTGGCGACTTCCCATAGCATTTCGGGGTGTCGAGGACAAATTGAAATGCTCCTATCATATTCAGCCAAACGAAAGGCGGTCATAAGAACAGAGATTTTGTTTATACTCTCCCGACCTTAAATACTTCCTTTTGTTTGGCTGCCTACATAGGCAGAACATACCTGCCTAAATAAATCTGGGAGGTCAAACATAATGGAAAGAAAAATCAAGCGTGGAGATATTTACTACGCAAATCTAAATCCCGTTATCGGCTCGGAGCAAGGCGGAACAAGACCTGTACTTATCATTTCAAACGATGTCGGCAATAAGCATAGCCCTACGGTCATTGTCGCACCCATCACAAGCCGAATACACGCTAAAGCAAAATTGCCGACACACACTTTAATCAATGATTTTGAAGGTTTGGATAAGAACTCAATCATTTTGCTTGAACAGGTAAGAACGATTGATAAGCAGCGACTAAAGCAGTATTTGGGAATGATACCAGACAATATAGTGGCAAGGGTTGATAAGGCTCTTGCCATTAGTGTTGCATTGGAGAAAACGAAGGTAACAGATGTGTAAAAGGGACGAGAACGATAAATTTGCACATTGGTAAAAATGCGGCTGTATTTCTATAATTAAGAGTACAGCCGCTTGTTTTATAGCGGAGGTACTCATTATGGGAAATGAAAACTATATCCAAAATTCAGAATTGCAAAATAAACAGATGAAAGATGAAAGCGAAGTATTTAATTCATTTATCAATGTTATGGTGCAGATAGTTGAAAAATACGGAAAGACAGTTTTGCAAGAATTGGATTGTGCTGCGTAAGCTACGCAGCCTTACATATCACATTTCCCTATAAAATTATGGAGGTGGTACGATGAACAGAGAAGGAAAGAAATGTGTCCTGTATCCGAGAGTAAGTACCGAAATGCAGGTAGACGGATATAGCCTTGAAGGACAAAAAAACGGATTAAAACGATTTGCTGACCGAGAAGAAATGGAAATTGTCGGTATCTATGAGGATGCAGGTAAATCAGGAAAATCTATTGAAGGACGACCTGCATTTAAGAAAATGCTTTCCGATATAAAAAACGGATTGGAGATAGACTATATTCTGGTTTATAAACTTTCCCGTTTCGGAAGAAATGCAGCGGATATTCTAAATTCATTAGAGTTTGTACAATCTTATGGAATAAATCTTATTTGTATTGAAGAAGGAATTGACTCGTCACAGACAAGTGGAAAACTTTTAATCTCTGTTTTGTCTGCGGTTGCAGAAATAGAAAGAGAAAATATCATTGAACAGACAATGAATGGACGGAGAGAAAAAGCACGACAAGGTGGGTGGAATGGTGGATTTGCACCATACGGATATTATCTGAAAGACAATCAGCTCTTGATAGAAGAAACGGAAGCTGAAGCAATCAGAATTATATTTGATAAATTTGCTAATTCTGATATAGGACTTGGCGGAGTAGCAAAATATCTTAATCTTCAAGGTATAAAGAAGATACCTCGTCAGAACGGCACATTGGAAACTTGGAGCAGTCATTTTATACGGTTGATATTAGATAATCCTGTTTATTGTGGAAAGATTGCTTATGGCAGAAGAACACGAGAAAAGGTAAAAGGTACAAAAAATGAATATAAGCAGGTTCATGCAGAGGATTACATTCTGGAAGATGGACAACATGAAGGAATTATCAGCGAGGAATTGTGGCAAAAGGTTCACGCAAAGCGTATGGCGACAGGAATTAAACAGCCATCCAAAATCGGTAAGGATAGGTCACACCTTTTGACGGGGATATTAAAGTGTCCCCTTTGTGGAAGTTCAATGTATACGAACAAACACGCTTGGACAAATAAAGACGGCACATACAAAGAGGTTTACTATTATATTTGCGGCAGAAATAAGCAGGAGCGAGGACATCATTGTGATTATAAAGCATCGCTAAGAAAAACAGATATTGAGCCGCTTGTAATTGAAGCTGTTAAGGAATTGGTAAGCGATAAGTATTTTGCAAAAGAGATTGAAAAGCGTATTGGCGTACAGACCGATACAACAGCTATTGATAAGGAACTTGCCAATTACGAGAGTAAGCTGAAAGAAGTAGATTTGAATAAAGCCCGTCTGGAACGAGAGATTGATAATCTGCCTATTGATGCTCGTTTCAGAGAAAGGAAAATCCACGACATGACTTTAAGACTTGATGCCTTGTATGATACGATTGTAGAGTTGGAAGAACGGATTGAAGATGCAAAGCTGAGAAAAAGTTCTATCGAAATGGAAACAATCACTCTGGACAATATTTACAAGCTTATGCTGAATTTCGGAAAGCTCTATGATATAATAAGTGACGAGGAAAAGAAAAACCTTATAACTTATCTAATAAAGGAAATTCAGATATATCCTAATGGAGAGTCAGAGATGCCTTTGAAGTCGATAGAGTTTAATTTTCCGATATATCGTGATGGACAAGAGGTAAGGCGGCTCTTGTGGGAAAGAGGTAATACCGTTGAGACGGTGGTCTTGCTTTCCAAGGGAGAGATCGACTCGAAAAAGGTTCGGGTTGAGTTCTCTTTGGAAGATATGGATATGTCCGAGTTCCAAGATGGAGCAACCTATCCGCAGATCAAGGAGTATGTTTTGGAGCATACCGGGTTAAAGGTTTCCAACCTTTATATTTCTCAGATAAAGAGAAAATGCGGACTGGAAGTCGGCAAGAACTACAATCTGCCGAAGTCCGAGGATTCCAGACAGCCACAATGCCCACCGGAGAAGGAAAAAGCAATCCGAGAAGCATTCAAATATTTTGGGATGATCTAACATCCAGCAAAATGGAGGTTTCTTATGGATAGATTGATTTCTTGTGAGTTCAACATGGATAACGCCTGTGTGGAGCTGAAATTCCTTGATGGCAGCATGATTTCTATTGATACCATCGCAGTGGAGAACGAGGTTGCCGACAATATGTATCAGCGGTCAGAACTGGACTATCTGATCTACAATGATCCGATTGGATATGCTGATTTGATACTGAACGGTAATCCCGAAACCTATTTGAAAACTGTAACTGAATACAAACCGCTTGATAGCTAACCAACACTTTGCCCGTGGGAGAAATTCTGCGGGCAATTTTTTTGTATCTTTTCTGTGAACTCTATTGATTTTGGCTGTCTAATGTGGTAGACTATGTGTGAAGTCTAATGGTGTAGACAAGGAGGGCGTGAATATGGATTTTCCGAAGATTCACGAAAGTGAATATCGTTTTTGTTTGATTATGTGGGAGCATGAGCCGGTTACTGCTGTCGAGCTTGTAAAGCTGTGCCAGGATCAACTCGGATGGAAAAGGACTACGACTTATACCGTTATCAAGCGTCTTGGAGAGCGTGGTGTGCTGAAGAACGACAATGGCACTGTTACTTCTCTCGTTTCCAAAGATGAAGCCCAGGCGTGTGAGATCGATGAACTGGTTGAGAAAAAATTCGAGGGTTCTCTGCCTGCCTTTATCGCTGCTTTTACAAAGCATCAGGCTATGTCCGAAGATGAGCTTGATGAGGTACAGCGCATGATCGACCGCATCAGGAAAGGAGGTTCACAATGAACGAACTCTTTTTGAAAATTATCAACATGAGTATATCTGCAAGCTGGCTTATCCTGGCTGTGCTGATACTCAGGCTTGTTTTGAAGAAAGCTCCCAAGTGGGTCAATGTTCTGCTTTGGGGTATCGTGGCTGTCAGATTGATTTGCCCGCTCTCTTTTGAGAGCGCATTAAGCCTTATCCCAAGTTCAGAAACAATTCCGTTGGATATTGAAATGGCGGCCAAACCCACAATAGACAGCGGTGTTCCGGCGATCAATAGTGTGGTCAATCCTGTTCTATCCTCATTTGCCCCACCACAGCATGTATTGACGAGTGCAAACCCGCTTCAGATTTGGATTCCGATTTTGAATATTATCTGGTTGATTGGTGTCGGCGCCCTTCTCTTGTATACCGCAGTTAGTTATTGGCGCCTATGTCGTAAAGTGGATACCGCTGTTCGCTACAAGGGCAACATTTTCCAGAGTGAGAATGTAAGTTCTCCGTTTGTCCTGGGCATTATCAAACCGAGAATCTATCTCCCGTTCAACATGAATGGTCAGGATCTGGAGCACGTTGTTGCCCACGAACAGGCGCACATTCGCCGCAAAGACCATTGGTGGAAGCCTCTTGGTTTTCTCCTGTTGACGATTCATTGGTTCAATCCTCTCATGTGGTTGGCTTATGTTCTGCTGTGTCGTGACATTGAGCTTGCCTGCGATGAAAAAGTCATCAAGGAACTTGGCAATGAGCAGAGAGCCGATTATATGCAAGCACTTGTTGCCTGTAGTGTAAACCGCCGCATGATCGCCGCTTGTCCTCTTGCCTTTGGCGAGGTAGGTGTAAAGGAGCGCGTGAAGTCTGTGATGAATTATAAGAAGCCTGCGTTCTGGGTTATTATTATTGCAGTCATTATTTGCGTGGGCGTTGCGGCCTGCTTCCTGACGAATCCTAAACAAGACCGCTATACATTGCGAATTGTTGTTCCCGCAGGAAGTCAAGAGGAATTTGTATATACGGAGGAGGAAGTCAGCACAGTCAGAAATTCAATCAAAATATGGTCTGGTGATGGATTGGGTGATACAGAAGTTCTTTTGTTCCCCGTTAATAAAACAGCAGAAACCGGATACACAGCCACTTATCTTACGCATGGTATGTCTGTGGAATTTGATGCAGAAAATGATACGTGGTTTAAGATTGGTGTGAATATGCAGAACCCCACCAATGAGGACATTATTGTTTATGTTGAAGTAGAAAATGTAGAAGTGCGTATTGTGGACGAGATAAATTCCGTAATAGAGTGGTTTGATTACCTTGAAACCCCTGATGAAATGAAATGGGACGGTAGTCTTGAAATCAGCCTCACCGAGTTTCCAGATGTGACCTTCCGTTGGACTTACGGAGAGATGCTGGCTGTTAAGGGTAGTAAAAGCACTTCACTTTATACGGGGATGCCAATCTGGAACGCCTATTTCTGCGACCTCACTGGCGACGGTTTGCCTGAGTTGTGTTCTTCAATCAGTTGGGGCTCAGGCATGATTGACAACCGTGTCATTATCTATGACTATGCAAACGGAGTAAGCTATGAGCTGTCTGACAGAGGGTATTTTGATTTCACTCTCAGACAGGATCATCAAGATGGCCGCTTGTATGTAGATAAAACAAAATATCATACTGATGAACTGGTAGAAACCGGCCGACTGGTTTTCAAGAATCATTGCATTCAGATTGAAGGTTTTTCCAACGAAGCGCATCAGGTGTTCCAAGCTGAAATTCTGGAAATTCATAATGGCAATTATCTTGTGAAGCCTGTTGAAGGTAGCTGGGAATTGAGTAGTGCAGACCGAATTGAAGTGTCGATCAGAAATGTGCATCCATCACCGGAACCTGAAATCGGAGATGTGATCGAAATTGAATACGCTGGTGAAATCCTTGAAACCTATCCTGCACAAATTGCAGATGTTTATGGTATCAAGGTTATTGAGAAAAACAAAGGCTTTACCCATCTGGCAAACGATGATTAGAAAATCACAAATATCGAATAATTAGTTTCAAGCAGATAAACCGCTGCAATTCTCATTCCAAAGGGGGGATGAATGTTGTAGCGGTTTTTTCTTTTTATGGTTCAAATGCCAGCATTGTTTTCGTTGGCAGTTTCTCGTTTTCACAGTTCAGAAGATACGCTATCACCTTGTTCGCAAAGCGATTTGTTTTCATGGTATCCCAATCAGCAAGCCGGATGATCTCTGCTGTGCCGTTCTCAAAATCCAATGATATTTCGCCCCATTCGCCGTCGCAGTCTGCTTGGTATTCGTAGATTGCGGCGGCGATTTTCTTTTTGCGCTTAGTTTTGGATTTCTGTTTTAACCGGACAGCATGGATTGCATCCTCGGCAACCAGAAGTTCCGTCAGTTTGTCTACTGCTTTCCGATAGGCTCGTTCTGCACCGCTGGCTGTGCTGCCCTCAAACATAACCGCCAGTTCTTCAAAGGTGGGGCGGTCTTTCCATGAGCCGACACGCCCACAGGTCATGCAGATCGCAAGACGCTTTTCAAGCAAGGTCTGTTCCCGGTAATTCAGTTTCTCAAATGCCCGCTGCACCTTTTCTGCTTGTATGCCGTTCCAGAGGATGTCGGTATAGTTCCAGCTATCGTCAAGGGCAACATCTTCGCCTGTTTCCTCGCCATCCTCGTCTGTTACATAGAACAGTTGCTGATTGCGGATGCCACGGACAACTTTCAGATATTCTTCCGCAAGGGCAAGCTCGCAGTTGTACTTCTTGGAAAACTCGCTGACCGCATCCTTGGTGTTATGGTACAGCCATGCCATTGACCGCACCATTTTGTAATTGGTCAAAGAGGACACCGACCATTTTTCTTCGCCCATGCGGAAACGGAGCATAGCATCCCGGATAAACGGGAAAATGTAGGTAGCATACTCTGCACCCTTGGCAGGATCATAGTCCATCAGCTTTTGGAGCATTTGCTCCCGACAGGAGAGCTTTATATCTATAAAACGGTCTGTGTCATACAAATCGCCGCCATCCACGCCGAGAAAGAATTTGATGCGCTTGTTGAGCTGCGGTTCGTAGTGGTGCAGGAAGAACGAAAAATAAAGCAAATTCTTTTCCTGCAAGGCAGACAGAATATGTTCATTTGGATTGCTAACCGCTGGCGGTTCCGGCTCCAGTTGGAAGATGCGCTCTGCCACATAGGGAATGATGCCATCACCGTATGGATTGACAGCGTGTTTCGGTATGTATCCGGTCATATTCCATGTAAAATCATTCAGCATAGCGCACCTCCTTCCAGTTTAGTAATACTCATAAATATCCCGTGGTCAACTAATGGGTTATTTATTACTTTATTTTCTTTAACATACGGTGATAAATAGGTGCATTTGGTGCAGGAGTTGTGATTGGGACCAGAAGTCCCTCTTTGATAAATTGTTCCACACGCAAAGCAATCCACCCATCACCGATCCCTAATGGATTCTTTCCAAGAACCTGTCCAACAAGCACGCTTTCCTTAAACTCGTCGTCCAGTGTATCCAATTCTCGAAGAATAAATGTATCATACAGAGTTTCTGATACGCTGACCAGTTTGCCGTTTATAACAGCACGAAGAGGAGAATTTTCCTGTTGGAGTTCTCTCCAGCGGTTAGCCAAACTACGAAGGTAATTTGTTGGCAACTTCTTTCCAAGAGATGCCATCCGTCCCAAGTGATAAGGTTCAACTTCTCCCCAACCGTTATACTGGACAATGCATCCATCTGGTCTTGTTTCCCACATTGGAAGCTCCACAATGGTAACATCCAATTTTTCAAAGCCGATTGGTCGTAGTTGTTCCAGAAGCCAATACAATCCGCACACATCATCTGGTTCTCGTCCGACCCAAACACGAATCGGCTCTCCGTTTTGTGCTTTTTCCAGTAGCGTAGCATAGTTCTTTCGGGATGTATTGAGAAGTTCAGTTACGATTTCAGATGCCATATCGGGCAGTATGCTTAGTAGCAAAGATAATGCCGACTCACGCTCCAAACAAATTCCTGCTTCGGAGATGTTGCCCACAGACAATGCCAACGGAAGATTAACTATGTCCTTACGATTTCCCTCCAACGGTATAGCATTCTCCCAACCAGAACGCTCCCGTTCTTCTGCTTGATGCTGGAACTTTTCTATTTCTTCTTTTGAAACTGTCCCATCAGAGATAATTACACTGGTTGCTCCGCCTAAAAAACCCTTATGTCCAATCGCAACCGCCATAGTCCCTGCGGCACTGTCGCTAAATACTACTTCTAACATAACGTTGCTCACCTCTTAGCTAAATTCAAATTCTTTTTAGTGCTTCTTTCTTCAAAGCCGCCTGTCCCATTTCTTTTTCATAATCGCCCTTGGCATAAGCGACATTGCTCAATGCCTGGAGCATCTTATCTTTTGCCAGCTTTTTCATGACCTCCGCAAGATCTTCATCCAGAGTACCACGCTTTATATAGCGGTTTATGGTATTCAGCCGCTTCTCATAAATCTGTTTCAGCGGATGATCGTCCGCAAGTTCCCTCTGTTCTCGCCCTTTCAGATTGCCGATCTGCCGACAGGTGCGGTGCAGCTTGTCCCCCGGTGCATAGCCACCGCAGTATTTGGTGTGCCTTGCGTTGGTGGTCAGAAACCACTTGCCGCAGATCCGGCATTTCTTCGGTGCATGACCAACACATAAGCCCTCAAAAAGATCAGACCGGAACATCCCTACAAAGGATACATAGTGCATCCGCTTGACCAGCTTCGCAACTTTTTCGCCGGGACGGATGACGGATACATACTGAACGGAATTGTTCAGGGTAGACATCCAGGCATTGCCTTCCGTGATGGAAAACTCCGGCGGGAAATAGCTGCCGAACATTTTTGCAAAACCCTCTGCGGTGCGGTCTGCTTCGTTGCCGTCTGTTTTTTCTGCAAAATCAAGCATGGCCGTTTGGTATTCCCCAAGGGAGTATGCCAGATGCCCGAAAACTGCGGTATAGCGTTGGAGCATCATCGCATCGGTAAAGTTCTGGATTTCTTCAAATTGCAAAGAATTGGTTGCGGCTTTTATGGCAAACTCCACATATTTCAGCGCATTGTCCACAGTAAAGACTTTTTCAATCCGTTCTCTGTGCTTTGAGATATTCATATAGGAGAACGGCGTTGTTTGACTGAGAATATCAAGCATCGTCAGAGCAGCTTCCTTTGCAATAGGACAGAGTGCAGAAGCATCCTGTCCGGCGTTTAATATTCCAAGCAGCAGATTGATTTTCTCGCATTGTTCGTTTATTTTTGCAATGGTATTCACAGGAACATTCAGTGCATCACAGGCAAGCGTACCGACAGGAAATGTTTTGCTCTCATATATGACCGTATCCTGCCAGAAATCCAATGTCATCAATTCTTGATTCATGCTTGCCCTCCTGTCCTGTTTTTTCATTTTTCTAATTATACCATGTAAATGTAAAGAAATCTACGCCCTCAGATAAGTTGTCCTGTTTTTTGAAACAGGATTGTCCTGTCATTAGCCTGTTTTTTGAAAAATCCGTCATAACCATAATAGAAGGAGCGAAGCACCTGCCAATCACGGCGGGTGCTTCGTGCTTTCCAGAATATTATGAACGGAGGGTTTTCTATGACAATCTATGAAACCATCAAGGCGGCAATCAGCGTCAAGCAAGCCGCCGAACACTACGGGCTGAAAGTGAGCCACAACGGCATGGCTTGCTGCCCGTTCCACAACGACAGGCATCCGAGCTTGAAGCTGAATGAGGACTATTTTTTCTGCTTCGGCTGCGGAGCCAAAGGGGATGTGATCGACCTTGTGGCAAGGCTGTTCAATCTGAGCAGTTATGAAGCAGCGCAAAAGCTGGCTTTGGACTTCGGGCTTGACCCGAAACCGCCCACTGCCGCAGCTATGGTCAAGCCGAAGCGTCCCTATATCCGTCAGTTCCGGGAGGATGAAATGCTGTGCTTCCGGGTGCTGACGGATTATTTGCATCTGTTGGAAGATTGGAAAGTGCGCTATGCTCCCAAGACACCGGAAGATGCTCTGGATGACCGTTTTGTGGAAGCCTGCCAGATGCACTGCTATATCGAATATATGGCAGATGTGCTGACGGTGGGTGATCTGGAAGAACGGGTGGCATTGGTGGACAAGCTGATGCAGGACGGCAAAATTGCTTTTCTGCAAGAGTACATCACACGAAAGAAAAAGGAGGTGGCGCACCATGGCGAAGAACCGGAAAACGCCTGATATGAACTTGCCCATGTGGTTTGACGGGCAGAACATCAACGAAGCTCTGTTTTGTGAAGAATTTCTGCAAGAGCGCAGGATCATCTTCGCAAACGGAGCTTTTTTCACGCCCGATGGTCGAGTGACGGACGATCTCCCTCTGCGTGGGGAGATTTACGACAAGCTGAAATTCTGTGCCGTAAACAATATCCCCCGGAAGATCACCAACATTCTGGAAGTGCTGAAACTGGAAGCACAAGTGCCTGACTTTCCACCGGAACAGGATAGAATTCATTTGTCCAACGGTACGCTACTTTTGGACGGCACATTTACTGAGGGCAGACCTGCTATTGTGCGGAGCCGTCTGCCTGTTGCCTACAATCCCAACGCGCCCGCACCTGAAATCTGGCAGAACTTTCTGGATGGGCTGCTCCATGCGGAGGACATCCCCACCTTGCAGGAGTTTATCGGCTATTGCCTGATCCCCTCCAACAAGGGACAGCGCATGATGGTGATTAAAGGCAATGGCGGCGAGGGCAAATCTCAAATCGGTGCGGTGCTATCCTCTATATTCGGCACAAATATGAAAGACGGCAGTATCGGCAAAATTTCTGAAAACCGCTTTGCCCGTGCCGATCTGGAACACATTCTGCTGTGCGTGGATGATGATATGCGAATGGAAGCCCTGCGCCAGACCAACTATGTAAAATCCATCGTGACAGCACAAGGCAAGATGGATTTGGAACGTAAAGGCAAGCAGAGTTATCAGGGCTGGATGTTTGCCCGTCTTCTTGCGTTCAGTAATGGCGATCTGCAAGCTCTGTATGACCGAAGTGACGGATTTTACCGCAGACAGCTTGTGCTGACTACCAAGGAAAGGCCTGTGAACAGAGCCGACGATCCTGACCTTGCAGAGAAGATGAAGGCTGAAGCCGAGGGCATCTTTCTGTGGGCATTGGAAGGATTGCGGCGGCTTGTTGCCAGCAACTTCAAATTCACAGAGAGTGACCGTATCCGGGAAAACCGGGAAGCGGTCAAGCGTGACAACAACAATATCTTCGATTTCATGGAATCGGAGGGATACATCCGGCGCAAAGCGGATGCGTCCATCAGTTCCAAGGATTTCTATGAAATATACCGGATGTGGTGTGAGGAAAACTCCCTTGCACCGCTGAAAGCCCGTAGCTTCAGCGATGCCATGATTGCCAATGCCGGGAGATTCAATCTGGAGCATTGCAACAACATCACCAACTCTGCCGGACGGCGGGTGTGGGGCTTTATGGGCGTGGAAGCTGTGGCAAGACCTCATATAAATGGATTTTACGATGTTTCGCCGTGTACGTACGTACCGGAGGGCTGGCGGGAATGATTTTTCCAGTCGTGCTCTGTACGTATGTACGCAGCATTTACCCCCCGTTCTCTCTTGTTATAGGAAACAGCGGTTTTCAGAGCCGACCTGTTTTCGGACATCGAAAATCAATGGTAATGAAAACAGCGAAGTTTTTGACCGCAGGACGAAACCATTTCGCCAAATCGTGCTTCTCTAAACCGTGTACTCTGTTCACGGAACAATGGGTGTTTTCACTGTTCCAGACTAAACCTCACGGAACAATAAAATGGGATATATGCCTATATGGACAGAATATCGCACCCGCAAAAATAAAACGATTTTGGAGTTGCCGGATTTTTCACTGTTCGGTGCATCCGCTCCGCTTCGGAGAGTAGCTATCGTACCAAACTACAAATCAAAATTATGGAGGAATTTTCAATATGAATGTACGCAATGAAATAAAGGCACAGATCATCCGTGCCGGAATGACCATGCAGGAAGTAGTTGACTTGCTCTCGGACGAATACGGATGGAGCGACAGCGTTTCCAATTTGTCCGCAAAATTACAGCGGGAAAGCATCCGATATAAGGAAGTATTGGAGCTTGCCGCTGTGCTTGGCTACGACATCGTATGGCAGAAAAGACGGGAGAAGTGATGCCTCGGCAACAGCCCCTCGCATCTCCCGTCTCCATAGGCGCACCGCAGTGCTGCCTATGGATGGCAGTGAAAGATACGGTTTTTGCTGCCACCGGATGCAAGAAGTAGTTCGGCAGAACGGCTCCATGCAGACGGGCTGACCATGGGAAAAGGCGCAGACATTTTCGCTTTGGTCAGCAGAGGTCGCCGCAGTGACCGCATCCCCTCTCGGGAGAGCCCACGGCACTTTGCAGCCAGTATGGATGAAAGTGTCATAGTGGGTTATTACACTTTGAAAAAGTGCCGTTCTCCAGCCCTCCGCTGTCTGCAAATTTTAAAGAAAGGAAAAATCCAATGGCAAGAAATGATGGAATCCACCGCACCGTAGCTCGGAATCAGGACTTGGAAACACCGGCTGATGTGGCAAAGGTACAGGAACACAATGAGCGTGAAAAGGACAGCTACAGCAATCAGGACATCGTACCGGAACGCACTTCTCTGAACATTCATTTCAAAGCCCCCGCGGACGATTATGTAAAAATGTTTGAGCAGATGGAACAGGACGGTGTAATCTCCACAAGAGGTCTGAAACCGGATGCCGTCAAATACGGTGAGTTGATTTTTGATGTGAACTCTGCTTACTTCTACAATCACGGCGGCTATGAATTTGCAAAACAGTTTTATGCCGATGCCTATAAAGCCGCCGTGGAGATCGTAGGCGGTGAGCAGTATATCCTATCCGCTGTGATGCACGCCGACGAGCGCAACCGGGCAATGTCCGAAGCTCTGGGCGAAGATGTGTACCACTACCACCTTCATGTGGTTTATATCCCGGTGGTAGAGAAGCAAATTCTGTGGTCGAAGCGATGTAAGGATGAATCCCTCCGGGGAACGGTAAAGGAAACGATCACGCAGGTCAGCCGCAGTAAAAAATGGGAGTCCAAGCCGGTGCTTGACAAGGATGGTAATCCAATGTTGAACGCAAAAGGAAAAAAGATTTTGAAGTCGTCCTACAGTGTGTTGCAGGATGACTTTTTTCATTTCATGCGAAATGCCGGATATACCGATGTGGAGCGTGGAGAGCGTGGCAGTACCGAGGAACATCTGACAGTGACACAGTTCAAGGTTCAGGCTGAACAGCAGCGTTTGGAAGCTATGACCGGACAGGTGGCACAGGCGGAGCGCGGGTTGGAGAATGCCAAAGCTGCCACGGAGAAACAGAAAAAGAAACTGGAAGCTCTGCAAAAGGAAACCAAAACAGCAAAGACCGTTGCTCTGACGGTGCAGGAGATTGAAACGATGGGAAAGAAAGCCACATTCGGAAATAATATCACGCTGACACCGGATGAATGCGACACGCTCAAACGCTATGCGGTCAACGGCATTATCGCCAATGCTGACAACAAGCGCTTGAAGGAGAAACTCGCTTCCGCTGAAAAGACGGTTTCCATCTGGAAACAGCGGTATGAAGCAGTAAACGAAAAATATATGGAACTGAAACAGAAAGCCCAGCCTTTTCTGGATGCACTGGAAATTGCATCCGAAAGGGTTCGGGCTTTTATCAATTCTATCCTCATCAGAGGAAAGGAAACGCAGGAACACAAACACCCTGCCCGGAAGCGTGGACAGGATATGGAACTTTGATGGAGGAATCGCCTATTGAAGAAATATTATGAGGAAGCGAAATATAATGCGGCATTTGACCGCTGTGTGGATGTTATGAGCCAGATGCTCCAGAAGTACGGGCATCAGGTTTTGGATAAATTAGAGCAGGACACTCCGCAAACGGTGGAGTGTTCCAAGGATGATAAGCAAGCGCAGCCTTTGACGGATAAGGCTGCGTAAAAATTTACAATTTACACGTTGCGTACTTGTTGCGGCTATGCTATAATATGTACGCAACGTGTATTTTTGCTTTTTTGGAGAAAAGACGAATGGATTGTAAAAACAGAATTATTAAGTTGCGTGAAAGCACAGGACTGAACCGGAAAGATTTTTGCAAGCTCGTCCATATTCCTTACCGGACTATGACCGAGTGGGAATTGGACAACCGCCATGCACCGGATTATGTGCTTAGACTTTTGGAGTATTATATCCGCAACGAGGGATTGATGGTAAAAGAAATGAGCGAAGGAGGTGGCGATTCTGAAAAAGAAGCAACTTAAATGTTATCTATATACGAGAGTGTCCACCTCCATGCAGGTAGACGGATACAGCTTGAATGCCCAGCGGGACAAGTTGCGGAAGTATGCGGCATACGAGGATATGGTCGTTGCCGGGGAGTATTCTGACGAAGGATTTTCCGGCAAGAACATCCAAGGAAGGCAGGAGTTTCAACGGATGCTGAACGACATCCAGGACTGCAAAGACGGCGTTTCCTATGTGCTTGTCTTTAAGCTCTCCAGATTTGGCAGAAATGCAGCCGATGTTCTGAACTCTTTGCAGCTCATGCAGGATTTTGGTGTCAACCTGATTTGCGTGGAGGATGGCATTGACAGCTCCAAGGATGCCGGAAAGCTTATGATTTCCGTGCTGTCTGCGGTGGCGGAAATCGAGCGAGAGAATATCCGCACACAGACAATGGCAGGACGGGAGCAAAAGGCTCGTGAGGGCAAATGGAACGGCGGTTTCGCTCCCTATGGATACAAATTGGAAAGCGGAAACCTTGTCATTGCGGAGGATGAAGTGGAAGTAATCCGTGTTATTTATGACCGCTACATCCATACCAATGAGGGCGTTGCCGGAGTTGCTAAATATCTCAACCGCAACGGGTTTGTGAAGAAGCTGCGGCAAAATAACACCATCCCCGGATTTTCAAGGAACTTCGTGCAGGACGTACTGGATAATCCCGTTTATATGGGTAAAATTGCTTATGGCAGACGGAGAACCGAAAAGAGGCAAGGTACAAGAAATGAGATGCACGTGGTCGAGCAGTCGGAGTTCCCTGTTTACGATGGTCAGCACGAAGCTATCATTTCCGAAGAAGATTGGTATCTGGCACAGGAAAAGCGCAAGATCAATTCCTTTAAGCGGGAAAAGGTCAACAATCCAGACCACGCACACATCCTATCCGGTATTTTGAAATGCCCGTGTTGCGGAAAGAGTATGTACGGCAATATTGCCAAGGCTCATAGCAAGGACAAGAAAACACGGTATTATTACTACTGCAAAAATACGGTTACGCCGACGGGACATGAGTGCAGCTTCCGGCTGAATATCGAGCAGACGGAAATCAACAAATTTGTGGCGAAGGTCATCTCCGCTATGGTCAGCAATCCCCAATTTATAGAAGCAATTCAAGCGAAAATTGGAACGGCGGTTGATACAGAGGATATGGAAAAGCAGATCGCCGTTCTGCAAGGACAGCTAAAGCAAGCCTTTGGAACGAAAAGCCGCTTGGAGCGTCAGATGGATACTTTGGACATCAACGATGCCCACTATGACAGAAAAATTTTGGATTTGCAGCGCCGATATGATGAACAGTATGATACGATAGAAGAAATCGAAGTTCAGATTGGCGAATTGCAAAGTCAGATACGCAGCATCCAGCAGGAGAAAATCTCCGGCGATAACATTTATCGGCTCTTACTGGCATTTGATGAAGTCTACCATTCCGCAACGGAAGCAGAACAGAAAGAGTTTATGAAAGCCTTTATTGAGCGAATTGAGATGTTCCCGGAAAAGAGAAAAGACGGAAGCTGGATAAAGAAGATTGTATTCAACTTCCCTGTGCCTGTTGATGGCGAGGAAGTGAAAGAACTTCCCTTGGAAACTGAAACAACAGTCGAGACGGTTGTTCTTTTGTCCCAACTGAAACAAAAGCCGGATGATTACATTAATGTCACGATTGAAAGAGAGTGCAATTGTGGAGGCATTGAAGCATTGTAAGATGAATAAATAAAGAGAGGTGCAGATGCTATGCCAGGTATACTCGTGGTTGAAGATGATGAAAATTTAAATCGTGGAATTACATTCTCACTGAAAAAATCCGGATATGAGGTTTTTTCAGCAGAATCAGTGAAAAAAGCGAAAAGAATTGCAAGTGATAATAATGTGGATGTTACCATTTGTGATG